>TARA_R100000781_G_scaffold1799_2_pt1 | contig 23099 bp, 32 predicted proteins | sample TARA_R100000781 | Tara Oceans TARA_R100000781 (sample SAMEA2623385) | marine metagenome | biome: marine biome (ENVO:00000447); feature: deep chlorophyll maximum layer (ENVO:xxxxxxxx); material: "saline water (ENVO:00002010), including plankton (ENVO:xxxxxxxx)" | depth 60 m | reverse complement strand
CTCACTATTCTATACCTAATCTATCGGTTGTTCTGACTAGGTTTTTTAAAAAAGTCGTGGCGAGGATTTGGTGGCATTTATTTAGTCCTCATTAAGCAGTCGTGTCGACATTACCATACTACACCACTAAGTTAAACTGCGTTTTTTGGCGACTTGAGTTTCACACTTAGCCACTTATGGATTCTTCACCTCTTACAAAGTAGCGTTTTCCTTCTTGGCGTCTTTCGGCTTACGCTTAACCTAGTAGTATTAAGCCTAACATCGTAAATATTGTAAAGCATACTCAAAAAGTTGTGCCAGTGGTGAATTAGCCCATTATATACATATTACATAAGTGTACATAAAAAAATAAAAAACACTTATGACCTTGTCGAGCGTCACACACATTCACCTCGATTACGCCATCTGGCACACATAGCTTTTGGATGACAAGGGAATATTTTTAATCAAAATTACCCATTAACCAAAACACAAGCAAGTATCTATCTCCTTCTTCAACAGGTAGACCACGATGCATGTGGCTAAAACTAGGAAACATTAAAGCTGTACCGCTGGGTAGGGGGTCTACAATTCCTTTACGGTGAAACTCAGTTCCTCCGCCTTTATACCCACTAGTATTCAGGGGCACCACAACACTAATATCTGCAGACGTATCATGATGCCAAGCCCCCTGTTGCTTGTCGGCTATATTATAGTTAGCCAACTGTATACTCCCAGGACGCACGGAGTATCTCTGCCATAACGCCATAAATGCAGGGTTGAGGTAGTTTAGGACTACCGACCATAAATTTTCAAATAGAGGTGGGCAGTTATCGTGAAGAGTAATTTCTGGTATTTGACGTAAAAAATCTTCGTTAGAGTTAGGTTCAAAACCAAGATAATGTTCCATGTGTTTTATTTCATCTAACATCATTTCACAAAATTCTTGAGTAAATAATGGCATGGTAAAAACATCTGGTAATACTTCTGTTACATATTCTTGTAGCGTAGTAGTTAGATCGTTTTGTCCTTCATGTATTTCGTATTGTTCTATATCGTTTTCGGAATCTTGCACAAGGGCGAGGGTAGTTTTATCTACCAGCCACTCCCCCTGAACGCCCAACAAAGTGTTTTTTAAGCGATAAGGCATAAGTTCTTTGATATTTGACATTATTTTTTCTCCAATTTAGTTAATCTTTCTTGTTTATCTTTGCTGGGTCTATTTATAGAAAAGCCCATAATTTTACCTGAGTGTAATGCTTTACTGGCTGCGGATCTAATCTCAGGGTAATTAGACTCTACAGCGTTTTCCATTTCAAAAATCATTTTTACTACATCTTTAGTCATAGCCCAGTTCTAAAAGTTAAATTAATTCTTTCTTCTGCTAAAGGTAAATCTTCCACAGCATGTGTAGCATTCATTTGAGAATGACCATCAAATATAAGGACATCTCCATGTTCTAAAATGTAGTGTGTTTCTTCTTTTATGAAGTTTTCTTTAAAAAAGACATCACTAGTGTTGGTGTGGTTCTTTATGGGGTTTTGGTATTTTCTCCAAGTAAATACACGTGGTCCACCAAAACTAGTAGAAACAACAATATCATCTAAAGTAGGAACTGTGTCACTGTGGTGTGGTATACCTTTTCCGTCATCTGTGTATAAACCACAAAGACAAAAGGTAAAATTAACTTCTCTTTCAAATATTTTGGAACACATTCCTTCTACAACTTGCTTTATTGAATTTAGTTTAGGAGTCCACGGTTCAGGATTCATAAACTTACCAGCATACTCAAACGGTGCATCTCCAAATCCTCTGCTGGGTCTCCCATACACCATACCATTATTGGTTTTACGAACAACAGGTTCATCCCAATAGTCAAACTCCATTGTGAAGTGTGCTAAGGCACCCTTTAAATAGTGTATTTTTCCTGTAGTTTTATCCATTTCTCATAAAAAACATTCTTACACAATACTTCCTTAGTAAAGCTAGGAAAGTAAAAACAATCGTTTGTGTTAAAGCTGTTGCTGTCACACTAAACCCCCAATCATCAGTTAAGGATAGCACAACAAAAGCCACAGGAAAAGAAATAGTTAATCCTATAGCTACGTCACTCACGCTTTCTTTTGCAGCATTTCTGTTTATCATTTATTCTTATTTCTTCGATTCTTCTATATCATCTAAATCAGTGGAGTCTCCTTCTATAATTTTACCCATAGGCAAAATACCACCTGTATCATAATAGATTTCTTTCATTCTCTCCAGTATTTGATCTTTATTCATTGTTTCAACTTTATTAACTACAAGTTCGCTACGGTTGATGTACAGACCTGCTGCTTTTCCCCTAGCAACTTCTGCACCAACCGCAGCAGACCACGCACCATTACGCATGGCACCTTCTCTTATGTCTTTTAAATCTGTGAGATGAGTAGCTAAATCTAAACTGGCTTTTTCTGAGGCTTTAAGCTGTAGTGCTTTTATTTTGTCTTGTACTAAAGGGTTCTCGTCACTAGCCAGTACATACCCTGCTTTTACAGCATTCTTCTCGCTGTATCCTGCTTCAATTGCTGCCTCTTTTTTGGACATTCCTTTAGCTACATTCTGTGCGAACTTTTCTTGTTTAGGCGTAAGTTTTTTCTTAGTCATTTAATTTCTTGAATGTAAATATTAACTTGATATATCTATCTCTTCTGTCTTCCCAATCTTCTTTAGATTCATCTGCAATTAACATAAAAAGAAGTTCCATAGGTACAGCGTATACATAGGGTATCCAATCTTTAAAAAATTCTTTTTTATACATACCTCATAGTATAACTCAGTTAATGGATTTGACTTCGCTGGCTTCATAATCATACACTGGTAATTGCTGATAAATTTCCATTGGGCAATCCAAAACTGCTTTCATCACCATTCCGTCTTCATTGTACGGACCAATAATTTCTATTCGCATATGAAGATCTGTTATTTTTCCATCCGCATGTTCATGGGGCATAAGAGGAAACACAGGGTATTTTGCGGTATCTGGGTTGTAGCCATATTGACTTACAGTTTCAAAAAACTTTTTTGTATTTAAAGTTCGGTTGTAACCTTCCTTTATTGCAGTTTCGTTTGCTGTTTCTAATAGTTTTGAGTTCATTACTTTTATTTCAAAGTTCACACTGTTCTCCAAACTCGTAGCATTTTTATATCTCCTGCTTCCCCATTACCATCTTCGTAAGTAGTTCTACTAACATATACTCTACCGTTGCGTTTACCATACGCACTCGCAGCAACTCTGAATCGAGTAACTTCTTGTTGATTATTTTCAAAAGGAATTGCTTTGCTGTCCCCTACTTCAAAATCGCCAAAATGCCATTTAATTTTAAATGGTGGTCGTGGTATTTCTATACCAGATACTATCTCATTCATACTTACTCCTTGTCTATAAGACGGAAAATGTTTTCAAGTTGTTCAAGGTACTTCTGTATCGCCTTACCTGCAATTCCTGACATAGTTAGTCCGTGTTCATCACAAAAGCCTTTTAACTCTTCGTGAACATAACTAGGGACACTAACATTTTTAAAAGCAGGTTGAGCTGATATGTCGGCGTAATCACCATCGTAGTTTATTTTCATTGAATTGTGGGGTTGTTTTCTTTATTAACCCCTCCCTCATCTTTGTAGAACCAACTTTCAACAGTAACTTCAGAAACTTGAATAAAGTCAGGGCTGAATTTTTCATCTATTAATAGACACTCAGAATGAATGTCCTTTTCTTCCATCACTGTGCGTGAGTGTATTTCTCCGCCAAAACTTCCGTAAGAAATGGTATACATTGTGCTTAGTTTAGGTGCTTCCATATATATCTCCTATTTATATAATATAATTAGTATATATTAATATTGATCTTATACGAAGTATACTAAAATCTAAAATTATATTTAAGGCGTTTTAAGGCGTTGATTACTTAAATAGGGTTTAGGGTAAGGTTATTAAATCTAAACGCTCAGAGGGGCTCAGAGGGGCTTTAATTAATGCTTTGAGTATAAAAAGGTATTTTAAAAATAGTCACAAATTTATACTTACTCTTGTTTGTCTTACTTTTTATGGCTTTTACTACTGCCTTAGATACTTGGTCTTTATGTTCGGTTAACCAATCATACATATCATCGCCTACCAGTGCAGTAGGGTCATTTTTGTCGAGTTTCAATAGTAATCTTGCAGGGGATCCTTCCACTTCATGTGGGTTATGATAAACCATTTCCCATATTAATTCATAGTCTGGTTTCATATAATTTTAATGTACCCTAATTTAATATCATACTTTATGTCATTAATTTCTAGTATACCTTGATCAAGAACGTCTTGAATAGTTTTAATTTTATTGTACTGTTTCATACGCTCTTTATTTTTAGTCGACATAGGCATTTTATCCGTGCGTCTTATTTCCTGACTAGTGTCGTAAGGGTCACGAGCACTCACCTCATTACAATAATTATTGGGTTTAGTTATTTCTTTAGTTGTTTGATAAGATCTTTTCAAGTCCATCTCCTCTGGTTTAATTGCTAATTTATATAATAGATTCCACAGTTTAACCTGACTGTCTTTTTCGTTTTTAAATTCTTTAAGTTTACGCTTAGAAAATTTATTGTAAACTTCTAACGCTTTCGTAATTGGTGTAATCGTATTCTTACTTGACATAAAAACAGGGTCACCAATACGCTGATAACCCTGTTCTATTTTATGCAAATCTTGCATCTCTACTTTCACCACCCTTGAATATTCAGGGGCAGTGAAACATAGAAACTCTATAGTGTTATGCTGCTTCTGCATACTCTATAGCTTTAGTCATAGCTCTAGTTTTTAAACTAGCTCTCCCACCAAACCAAGCGTTGTGCATTGCTGCGTCACGGTCATGACCCCACTTATGGTCCACGACAAAGGTAACAGCATTCATAGCACCCCACCAAGTACCTTTACTTGATTTAAGGTTAGCTCCAGGTTGCTGTTCTAACGCCTCATACACTTTACTAGGGGCACTTTGAAACTCGTCAAGCATACTCGCACGTGCAGCGTAGGCTTTCTCGTTTTTAGTGTTCTCTAGTATTTTCTGCTGCATAGCTAACTTAGGTTGCATTAAGTCGGCTATATAACTAATAACGCTATTCTCATTGTACTGTCGACTGCAGAGATATTCTGCTGCTTCTTTGTACTCTTTCATACGGTCACTAGCTAACCCTAACGCTTTTTCTGCACTCAGAATAAGGTCAGCGTCAAACACTTTAGTATGGGGCATTTTAAAATGTGGCTGACTTTTATCAGCTAACGCCATACTCAACGTGTTATTACATACTACCCTAATAGGCGTAAACCTAATCTCATTAGCTTTACCCCACTCGTGACTCACAGACACAAGCAAGTTACCTAACACCCTATCATCTCCAGGAAGCGTAAAACTGTCATCAATTTCAGCTAACCCCCAGATTTGTCGACCGTCTTTTAATGAGCCTGCGGTTGACATACTCATATTACCAGCGTCGGTAAACTTCTTAAAGAAGGTAAACGCATCACGGTTTTGGGTTGGTATAAACTTTGGTCCACAAGGTCCAAAGATTTGGTTATCACTATCTCTTACGAGTAGTGAGTGGTTAGGTGCCATGATAAGGTCTTTCGACTTATCAGCGTCTGCGTGGTCATAAGTAAATATGTCACGCTTACTAACTGACCAATCAAGACCAGCTTGCACTAACATTTCTTCAGGCGTTAAGTTGCCATCAACTTTTACGCCTAGCCCATGCCAGGGTACTTCCCCTGCATAAGCCATTGTTTCTACGGCTGCTGCCATAACATTCTCCCGTTATATTAACCGACATTGGCTAATAACTTACCCTTATATAAGTAAGTAAATTAATATTAGGTTAGATGCGTTAATGATAAAAGGATAATCATTAAGTTTTTTAAGACGCTGTTTGAAAAAAATATGTGCAAAAATTTTGGTCAGGATTTAACTTCATACAGCCCTGCTTGTATCAGGAGTTCTTTATTGTTTAAATGCTGCTCAGCGATTTCTTTTTTACTTTGACCATAATATTTCACAGCGTAATGATTTAATACCATTTGATTGTTTAAATCAATGCCGTCGGCAATTACAGAGCCCAGTACTCTACCAAATTTTCCTCTAGAATCTTTGAGTTTTGTTTGGATAATTATTTTCTTCGCCTCTTTTATTTTAGTAGAAAGATAATTTTTTGCTAATAGACCACGAGCTTTTTCTTCAAGATCACGAGTCCTGCTTTCAGGTGTGTCAATGCCGTAGAGACGGACGCGAGCACGATAAAGAATGTCAAAACCAAGATCCAAGATAACGTCAATAGTGTCGCCATCAACAACTCTTTTAACTTGACAACTATACTCATACATTATTTTTTCTTACGAGGTCTGCCTCTTTTCTTAGGAACTTTTGTATAGGCTTCGTTCTTATTTGGAGTGGTAGGATCGTCCCCTACATACTGACCCTTTTTATTTCTAGACCTAACAGTTTCCATTTCCTGTAAAGGATTAGGAAGTTCTGCTGAAGATAGAGGTGTGAAAAACTTCAATACTTTTTTAAACCAGTTCATTTTTTCTCCTATTATGCTCTCTTAGAGAGTCTCTTTTTTGACGAGGAAGATAATCTTCCCAACACCTTAAAACTACTAACTTTTTTTCAAAGTCTGTATACGAACACCAGTCTCTTATCTCAGTTGCTGTTCTGCCACAACCTTTACAAGTTCGAGTTCCCCATTGCGTTACTGTGCACACGCCAATACAGGGAGAGTCGGCTAACCCTGTTGTTTCATGAAGAGCTTTTTGTGCCATCGTTTTTACCTTTTATAAGACGAACATTTTTAGTTCTTAACCATTCTCGTAAAAGTTTGTTCCTTTCTATTGTACTAAGGTTTGTGTCTAAAAGTAAAGTTTTATATTCCTGATTGTATAGATCATACCCAGCGTAATAATCACCATTACCTATATGATTAAACCGAACAATCTGCCATACTCTCTGTTTAGTCATGCCGTATTTAACACCAATTTCTTCGAGCGTACACTCACTATTGAGTGAAAGCATAAATATTTCGAAATATTTTTTTCTTAAATCTTTTCTTTTACCTACCATTGTAAAACTCCTTGTAGTTCTCTACTGCTGTGCCCCAGCTGTGCCCTATTTCTGCGTCTACCTTATTAGGAACAACTAACGGAACACAGTCTGTCATAATCTGTATTATTTTTTCACACTCCTCTACACCATCCACCGATATATCTAATTCATCATGAACTTGGGTGTGAGGTAGTATGCCTTCTTTATACAGTTCTACCATAGCTTTCTTTGTCATGTCTGCTGCTGAGCCTTGTATTAACCTATTCATAGCTTTATATGTATACGCACGTTTAAGGTCGTCGCCATATTTTTCTATTGCCTCTACATAAGGTAATGCTTGTTCTCTATCAAATCTTGGCTCAAATAAATTAAACCTACATCTACGACCTAATATAGTTGTGATAAATCCACGATTACTACCCAGTCTAGAACATTGGTCTCGTAAACCCTTAATAAAAGGTACTCGTCTATGGAAGGTATCAAATAATATTTCAGCTTCTTGCGGTGAGATATCTAATTGAGATATAAGTTTATCTTTACCCATGCCATAACTTAAACCAAGATTAATAATCTTAGCTTCTTTACGACTAATGTTAGCCATGTCTGCTACAACTTGATGAAAGTCTGCGTCTTTATTACGGTAAGCATCTACTGCTTCATCTGCACCTTCTTGTTGAGTAATAGAAGAGTAGTGAACAGTTAGTCTTGGTTCTTGTTGGGAGTAATCAAAACAACCCCACTGTTTACCATCTTCTGGTACAAAAATGCTACGAATAAGAGGTCCTATATAATCATTACGTGCTGGTACTTGCTGTAGATTAGGATTACTACTACTAAATCTACCAGTCACAGTTCCTCCACGGTCTGAGCGTAGTGGGTGTAATTCTCCATGAATTCTCCCATTAACACTATGTTCCAATATCATCTTATCTATAAAAGTAGTTCTAGCTTTGTTTAATTTACGTGCTCTTGCTATATTATTAGCTAACTTGTGATCGTGAGATTCTAGCCAATCTCCAGCAAAAGAAGGGGCGTTAGTTTTAGGTGTGCGTGGGTAACTTAACCCAGCCCTATCAAAAACAACAGCAACAGATTGTGCTGCCCATAAATCTGGGGCTACACCATATTCTTTTTCTATTGATTGGATAATAGATTTCTCTTCTGATAATAATTTTTTACCTACTGACTCTGCTTTATCTAAATCAACAGGCACTCCTTTCCATCTCATGTCTAATAGTATGGGTATCAAACTAGTTTCTAACTCATAAATTTTTTCTACATTCTCTTTTATTAATCCCTCTTTTAGTATTTGCCACAACTTTAAAGTTAGTGCTGCATCCTGCTCAGCGTACTTACCTACATACTTAGCTGGTAGTTTATACATTTCAGACTTGGGATTTATCTTATAGGCTTTTGCTGCTTCTTCAAGTAATGTCTCATCTTTTATTTCACCTACATATCTTTGCCCTAGTTTATTAAGTGAGTACCCATATTGATTTTCATCAACCAGAGGTGCAGCAAACATAGTGTCGTGTATTTTACCACCAACATGAACACCCATTCTTCTAAGCCACCCCATGTCATATAAAGAATTATGAAAAATCTTATCGTTTTCGTGGCTCAATTCTTTCTTTAACCATTCAGTCACTACTCTTTTATCTAAATTACCCCCACCTACATGTTGTATTGGTAGATAGATAGCAAACTTTTCTGTCGCTATAGCTATACCAGTGACATACCCCTGCCCTTCAAAAGCCCACGACGGTCCATGAGACATGAGTAGAGGGTCATAAGTTTCTAGATCAATAGCCACTTCTTTAAACTGACTTAGCTCAGGTAGACTTGAGGGGGGTAACCAATCGGTTTCAGGTGTGAATAAAGAAGGTTGCATTAATACCCTCTAACCTTTATGTAGATAATAACTGCCATGATTATATTAACTAATACAAATAGTCCCATAATTATTCCTATTGCTTCAAGCATCGACTTTAGCATCGTTTTGCTGTTTATTTGCTTCTTCTAATACCTGACCTGTGAAAGACTCAACTAATAATAAATACCTTCTTAAGTCACGAATGTCATCTAGTAAACCAGCGTCGCTAGTGTCAGCAAAAATTGCTGCAAACATATCCCAGCCTTGCTTATTAGTTTGGTTTTCTATCCTATCCCATTTACGTGCGAGCATCATAAAAGCACCCACACCACCACGTTTACGCCAACTGTCACCGTAAGATACTTCAGCGTTTTTTAAACACTCAATATCTTGTTCGGTTAAAGTTTTAATCTTATCAAAATCTGCTGCCATACTATTTCTCCTTTAGTCGTACCTACTGGGGCAAATATTCTGTTTGCCAAAGTAGCACCATTTACATTTAAACTGAGAAGGTCTAGCAGGGAACTCCTCAGTCGTCGTCATTTCTACAGCCCTAGCGTTTAGTCTTTCACGCTTAGCCTCTACTGTTTTTTTATCATATTGATATCTATCTAGCTTACCATGGTCCAAGTACCACAACTCAGTTGTAATGGTATCTAGTTCTGGTAGCCTTTTAAAAACTATTGAAGCATATAGCTCACACTGTTCTCTATGTCCTTCTTGATTACCATCGTATCTACCTGTTTTAAAATCAATTACCCTAGCGTTCTTATCTCCCTCCACATGTACGAAAGCATCTACTTTAGCCCTACCCCATGTGTCATGATCAAACCAGCCTGTAGGTTCCCATTCGGTAGTAAAAGCCCAATCTCCTTCACAAAGTACATGCCCTTTTAAATGCATGTCCTTTAATAAATCAAAGGCTTCTTCAAAATCCTGTAGGGCTTTAGGTATTTCATCATACCTACCTCTTATGTATTCTTCACATTCTTTGTGAATGTCTTTTCCTCTGTCCATGGCTTTATTCCCAGGTTCTTTTATTCTCTGTATGTACGCATACTCTGCTTTCTTTGGGCACCCTTCAAATGTTTTGAGTCTACTATAAGACCACTGCGGTATTGTAGGCATTACTTTTCCTTATTATTAATTGATGTATTAAGCCAGTCAAACCCAGCGGTGCACCAATCAGTAGCCTCACACCTTTGAACTTCAACCAACGCCTCTTCGTACTCTCCTTTCTTATAACAGTACCAAGCGTCCTGCAGTGGGCAGGCGACGTCGGTAAAAAAATCATCCACAAACTCCATAGGTTCAAATGGTCTGCGGTCTAAAAATGCAACTAAATCTGTATCCCAAGTATGAGAGTCAACTGACATCATAGGGTAGGGATTTATAGCTTTATTATCATAGGGATTTAAACTTTCTTTCATGCTCCAAAAATCGAATGCGTCTTGTGCTTCTAATTTGGCATGCATGTCTTCAAACACATCTACATAAGCATGAAAACTGTCACTAATTTGTGTATAAAAGCCAGTCTCCACTCCTATAGCAGAAGCAACATATTCATGAAGCATAGACATATGAACAACGTTTGCTCCAAAAGTGCCCCAAATAATATCATTTGATCTATTGCTAACAGTCATGTGTAGCATATTATCTCTTATTTTAAAATATATACAGGTATTACAAGGTACATCTACACCAGCCCTATTTAAATCCACCACAGGATCCCACATTTGAATAACACAACGTCTATCACTAGGATCCATTTGCAGTCTCTGGATAACTAATTCTAGTTGGTCGCCACCAAAATGTTCTCGCCACCTATAACCGTACGCACCATGTAAAACAACTCCATCGTCGCTGTACTCCTTCATGCGTTTATTGTATTTAACCACATAATCTAAATCATTACGACCACCAAGCATCCACAAACTTTCCATAAAGTGGAAAAAAGGATTAGCTTTACGAATAGATTCAAATAGAACCCTTTCCTGTGGATTACCGAAAACAGTTGTAACAGGAACAGGAACCTCTATAACATCCCCTCCTCTACTAGTCGTAACGTCTTCTTTAAATTGATTTAATAGATCAAGCCCCTTTATAAAACCGTCATTCACATTTCTGCAATTTATAACTAACATTACTTACTCCTACTACTGATTAAAAAATTAACAATTTTTAATTTGTCTGTTATCTCTGCCATTGTCCCGACCAGTTTGTCTACTTCTGTGATTAAATTTGTGTGTTCGGATATAACAGTTGGGTTGGTTAATAAAATGTCTAGTGTAACATTTATTGTGTCTCTTTCTCCTTCTAACCTCTTCTTATACGCCTCTAATATTTCAGAATAATTCGCCATTTGCTGCTCCTTGTTTTAACGCTTTTTTCCACATAACTTTTACATCTTTACGGATAGCTCCACCCCAAGCTGTCTTAGTTTCTTTCTCTACTACTGTCACTACTTCTGGGTGTAGCTTAGCCAATAACTCAGCCCCCTCTGATTGCACATCTAAGGTACGCCACTCACTACAGCCACCAGCTGCATTAGAACTACCTTGTCCTTGTGCATAGTAATAACTTATCTTACTAGGATATCCCTTTTTAAGAAGTTGTAAATTAATATCAAAATCTTCCATAACTCTAGTTCTTGCTAGTTCTATGCCATCAAATTTATCTAAGTTGTAGGCTAGTAATCTCATGTACCTAGTAGTTTCTACTGAGAGAGCTTCTACTCTATTATTACCTTCCCTAGCACTCACGCCACAATGAGCATAGTCATCAAGCCACACATCTAACAACCCAAACAACGCAGGGTATTCCTCTGGTTCTAGGTATCTTAAATGCCAATCGTTAGTAGCTTTACGAATATAAAAACGCAAGTCGTCATCTAGCATAACTATTTTATTGTCATCGGTGTTGTTGTGGATAAACCTACGCTTAGTAGCTATATCATGAACCGTGTTATCACACACCATAATTTTACAATCATATTTAGAGTATAAATCTTTTTCATGCTCGTCTACAACTAATGTGACTTCTTTGCGTAATTCTTCAGGAAAGAAAGACAAGGTCACTTGGCTGTCTGCTCTTCCTCTTGTGGGAATAAATATTCTCATTTATTTACCTTATATTTTGCACGTGGTCTGCCTTCTCCCAAACGTGTACGTTCATATTTATCAAACTCGCAAAGGCAGTGTTCGATATCTCTCATTTCTAGTGGTAGCATATGTCCTTGTAAATAATCAGGAGAGCAATCTAATAACTCTTTCATCTCACTATTTAGTTGTTCTTTTTTAATTGTTTTATTTAAATCTCTATGATGTATTCTATTCAAGCCACGCTGAGCTCCAGGTCCAGGATTAGCCCACGTCATAATATCTTTAGCATTCTCTAACCATTTAGTGTGTCGTAAGTCTGTTACTACCTCGTAAGCCATAAAACCACTAAAACCAGCATGCTTTAAATACCCTCGCCATGTTTCTTCTAATGAGTCTTCTATCATAGGTGGGTGGTTATTGTATAACGGTGTTAGTATTTTATCTATAGTTTGTTCTATTTTAGTGCCACCTAAAGTGCCTGTCAACATGTACGCACCAGTATAAACTTTTTCTTTTCTGTTCATTCTACCTTGCATTATAGCTTTTAAACGTTCAGGATTCCAGTGCTCAGGAAAACCCAACTCTTCTAAAGTGTCTGGCCAATTGATTTGTCTAGCCATAGCCATAGCAAAAGGTAAATTAGGATGGTCAGCGTAAGGCTCTCGCCAGTTAACTCGTATCCATTCTGTAACTCTATCTAGTTCACGGTACACGTTACAAAAACTATACTCAGTTAATATAGCATCACTAGTCCACGGATAAGCTACACCGTTTTGCCGACGTAAGTATATGATATGACGTTCATTTAGATAATTAAAAAACTTTTGTACTTCTTCATGATTCATGCTACTTCCTCTTTAGTCCACCACCATGGTTTAGGTGTGCACTTATTCCACTCAGCGTAATGCTTTTCGTTAATTAAATAATTACGATAGGCTTTAACTGGGTTAGGGTCTTTATACTGGTCTGGCATAGCTTGGGCTGGTGGATAAAACTTATACTTAGGTATCTGAGTAGGAACCTCTGCTAGTTTATCATTTAATTTACGATAACTAGCGTGTACTTTACCATACCGTCTATTGTACTCATGGGATAAAGCTACAAAATGCATATAAAGCCATTTATAATTCATAACGCTTTCCCTAGCCCAGATAGTACAAGGGTGGTTAAGGTGAGCAGTTTTATAAAGACCCAATAGGTCGCAGTACTCATCACCGTTATAAACACGGTGCACCGTAGATAACATTTGAGCACTTTCTAAAGGCATCTTAACTACTAGTTTATCTGGTAGGTAGATTGCAGCTTTAGCTGGATCTTTATCGACATAAAATATATTCATTTATTTTTATCTCCTATATAAAATTTTACTTTACTTGTTTAGTAAAAGTAAAGTTAAATCATAACTTGAAACTCTTTTCTAGTTCTCCCTTGAATAATGTGTAGGTTTTGTTTAGTTCTTGTTACACCAACATAGAACGCTCGACACTCGTTGTCTGGGCTTTTGTATAATTCATCAAAAGTTCTAGTAGCCATGTCTGTTAAAAGCACAACATTTTCACATTCTCCACCTTTAGTAGCGTGTATAGTGTTCAGCTTAATTCTTGAAGAATTTACTTTTTGGTGCTTACGCAAGCAAGATATAATATACTCCCTTTGGGAATCCCCTATTAAATCAAACACAGCGTGCCAAATACCATCAACCATAAGACCATAGCTTTCCTTTAATTGATTAATGTCTAGTAATGTGTCTGGGTCGACCTGTTTAAGAGTTTTAAAGCCAGTCTTAACTCCTTTACCTGCTTTCATGTAACCGTATATCTTCTTTACTCTTATGGCTTCTATACTTTCTCCTTTACGCAAAGACTCCCAATCCAGAATAGCTTTCAATAAATTTTCTGTTACAGAAGGTTTATTATTCTTAGTATAGAAGAACCCACAAGTCCTGAGATGTTGTTCTACATTATTTAATAGGTAGTTGTTTCTTGCTAAAAACAGCCATTCTCCTTCGCTATAGTCTATATGCTCATAGCTATTATGGTAGGTAACGCTTCCTTCATCCTCTCTAGGTATCCATGTTTTATGTCTTCTCTTTTTAATACGCTTAACAATATTAAGAGCTACATCATGAACCTTTTTAGGTACTCTGTAACTTTGTTCCAGATATATTTCTTTACCGTCTAAATTTATAAAATGATCTGTATCTGCACCTGCCCATTTATAAATAGCTTGGTCATCGTCCCCTGCTATGTAAACGTGTTCTAAACCTTGAGCCAATTTATGCACACACTTCCATTGTAAAGCAGATAAGTCTTGAGCTTCGTCTACAATTAAAGCCTTTAAAGGTGGGCGAGTATCAAAGTCTATAAACCCAGAAAGCATATCAGTGTAGTCTTTTAGAAAGTTTGTTTGTTTAAAATTATTGTAGCTACTACAGAACCAGTCAAAATGAATCCAACTCAAATCACCCTGAGCCACGTTCCAAGCTTCTCGGTAAGTTTTACAGGTATTACGTGCCATGTTTTCTAGGAATAACATATTGTCCCCTAAACTATTTAACGCCATTAAATTTTCACCGTCCCAAGCTGAGTTAATACGTTCCCCAACCAATTGACTAAATGTTCGTAAGTCTTTACGGTCTAGTACATCCGACTTAGTAAGTCCTTGCCAAAAATAACAAAGCGAATGAATCGTTCGGAAATATATTAATTGATCTGGTTCATAGTCAAACTTAGCAACCGCACGAGTTAGTGCTTCTGTTGCAGCTTTCTTAGTAAACGCAAGGTATGCTAATTCATATGGTTGTATATCTTCTTGGAATAAATCTTCAACTTTATTAAGCAGGAAAGTAGTTTTCCCAGTTCCAGGTGGTCCAAGAACTATGTTCCAACTCACAACATATCCTCTGTAAAGTCATGGGCGTCTAATGTTTCATCCCTGTATTCAAATTCTGGTATAAACCAGACGTTAGTACCTCTACCTTTTAAATTCCAGAAAACATGCTTAGCTTTTAGGTCTCTTAATTTACTAGCAATTTTATTGGTTTCTAACTCAGTAAACCTGTGTTTAACTAGGTATTCTTTTAAATCTTTTATTCTAAAGAAAGTATTACCGTCTTCTGTGTATGGTTTACCTAATAAAACTTCCTCTCTTGTGCTAGCTTGTGCTAAATCACTGCAGAAAGATTCTAATAATTCCATAAACTGACCGTCTAGTGATACGTCTGTGCTTACTTCTATTATTTCCATACCATTATCCATTAGTGTTTGGATTTGTGCTTGCCATGCCCTTTCGTTAGTTCTAGGGGGCATAATATTTAAGGTCTCCATACAACTACGTTGAAACTTAGTTTGATTTTGTAATTGCTCTGTAGTTAATTCTAGCCTCTTATCATCTATTGATAAGAACCACAGGGGTGGTTTAGAGTCTAGCTTAGCTAAGCTAGAAAAAGTTGGAGTAGTATTGCCTTTACCCACACCAAACTTACACGTTCTACACTTTTGTACGTCACAATAAGAGCGTATGGGTTCATCCCCACACTTATAGTTATACTCTTTTTTATCTAGAGTACTGATTAAGGTTAGTACCTCTTTAGCAGGTAAGGGGGGTTGAACAAACTTACGATTATATTCTTCTATATCTGTTTGCCACTGGTCAGGGGAAGATTGTTTTAAATAGACACCCACATTAAACAATCCATTATTACGAGTACCTTCAGGGAAACCTTGTTTTAATAAAGTTTTTAAACACGGTGGTCCACCTTCCATTTCCTCTACTTCAGGCACAGAAAGTTCAAGTAACTCTTCGCTAGTTACCTTACGACTATTGGCAAAGTTTATAAATTCTTCTGGTGTTAAAGACTCACCCTTAGCACTAAAGGCATATCTAATAGAGGTTTCCCCACCAAAATATGGCATGTTCAACCAACTACCTATGTCTCCACGATCAACTAGGACTTCCCTTTGTTTAGGGAATATTTCTACACCACCATAACCAAGACCTGCAGCTAACTCTCTAAGTTTGTCCTGCATATCCCCAGCACTTACCCAATCATTGGTAAAACAGAAGATATGAGCACCACCACTCTTACTTCTACATACTACTAAAGGTACTTTAAAAGATTCTACCTTTTTAACTAATTCTGGTAAGTCTAAGGGGTAGGTATCAACATCAACCACACCCCACTTAACTAAGTTGTCTTCGTTGATAGGTATGATACCCAATCCAAGAGTTCCTTCTAAGTGTGATTGCCAGTTGTCTAAATTGGCTCCGATTGTTTTTATTGTTTTAGCAATACCTTGTTGCTTCTGACCTGTGTTTTCACTATTAATAGTAAAAGTACCGTGAGCTCTTTTTGAGCCTTCGAATAGTAAGCTAAATTGTTCTGTTAAATTCAACAGATTCTCCTTATAATAAATAAGCTAGTGCGGTGGGAAGCCTTAACTGGAGGACAGAGACTTGGAGGTTTCCCACCTTACAGCATCACTAGCAAGACTGAAATAAATCCCAAGCCCTGTCTAACTAAATTATTCTAGAATGGTGCTTCTGAAGTAGTCTCGCTATCATTAGCTTGTGATAAATTCACATCACCCACAGTTGTTGCAAAGTCTTTTGCAGCTTGGTAGAAGAACATGTCTTCTTCCGATAGTGGTCCATCCATAGTTATATTCCAACCGAACCAAGTTCCACGGTCATTGGACTCAGCTTTAGTTTTCATAACATATTTATGACTATAACTTGCAGGGGTAAATACTTTATCTCCCGAACGCATTTTTATACTCGCCATAATAGAGTTCCAAGTACGAGACTTCTTCAGCTGAGTACCAGCCATAGCTATCATCGCATTGTCGTAACTACCGTCTTCGTGTATTGATAATACAAAGTGCGTAGCTGAAGTTTGGATATAATTACCATTCTCCAACATATCTCTACCCATATTATCTTTAGTAGTTTTAGACAAGATACTAGCGTCTTCATGTTGAGCTACTAGCCCACCTCCAGACTCTCTTGGTCCCCACTCTAAAAATAAACGCTTATAAGCCACAGGTAAAACTACCAGTGGATTATCGTTTGTATAGAGTTTACTAGTGACAGTATTTATAATATCACCAGCATTTGCACCTTCGACATACTTACCATCGTTCTTTAATACTTCTGGGCTCATAGCCTGTAGTACTTTTAAACGAGGGATAGTAATATCCTCGGCAGTTAATGTTTCTAGTCCACTGTTGGCGTCTTCTATAAAAGCAGACGGCACAGCAACACTAGTGTTTTTCTTTTCGCTTATAGCGTTTTCACTTTTTTCATTACTCATTTTTTTATTACCTTAGTTTTCTGACCTATGTAAACATTGAAAGTTTCTAAAGGCAGGTCAGAGCCTTTTTCCACTTGTTCCCGCACAAACGCTTTTAGAGTCATAGGCTCTACCCACTTTTTCTGTGCGGTAGAAAACCCATTATCTTCTAGTTCTTCTGCGAGCTTCTTAGCAGAGTCGTCTTCTTCCCTGCCAAAACTTACTGAAACTGTGTTTTTAATAATATCGCTAAAGCCGTTTTCATCAAGCCAATCGAATGCTTCCTCACGGTTTTCATCTGTGATACGTGCTGAATAATATGTTGTAGTGGTAATTTTATTACCGTCTTTAAGGGTAATTTCGCTTAGCCCCAATTCATTTAACATATTGGGTATTATTATTTCACTTAACTCTCTAGTCTTAGCTTTTAACTTACCCATTTGTTCTTCTAAGTCAGCAAACTCAGATAAGAGTTCTCCTAACTCTTCTGAACGACTAGTTAAGTCTTTTAAACTAGTGTCGTTTATATTTTTTTCTTCTGGTTCAAACATTTGTAGTTACCTCCACGCAGTAATATGTATGTTCTCGGTTATCCCACTTTAATAATTTAGCCCTACCTCTATTATTTTGTAAAGCAAAGTGTACGCAAATACCTATCGCAGCAGGATCACCTATTAATAGTAAATAGTCATCATCGGAAAAGTCTTTAAGTTTTTTACGAACCATACTAACAGTTGGTCCAGGGCTGAACATTAAATCAGGGTAATCACCTAATACAAATTCAAACTCCCCATACTTTGCGGCAGAGAGAATGTTTTTATTAGCACTTGGCTTTTGAACTACATGTACTGTCATCTTGTTTCTTGTCTCTTAAAGTTGGGCTACTTTTTACAGTAGCCCCATATTCACGGGAGATAACTATGAATAATTAATTACTTATTAATAAAATAATTAAGTAAATTAACTATACGCTTGATGGTTTAAAAAATAAAGCCTTATGTTAAATAAATACCTATTACTATATATGGTGGATAGAAATAAATTATTTTAAAAATTAAAAAACGCTAATAATAGCTAATAGCAGTAATAGGACTTTTGTAACTCTAGGTATTTAAAGGCGTCAAGGGGTATTAGCAAAACCTATTGACTACCTATTGGCATAAAACACGTAATAGTATTTTAGAATTAAGTAGAAGTAGTTTATAGTTATATATAAGAAACGAGACAAATGACAGAATTTATATTTAAGACTGATCCTTATGATCACCAGCGTCAAGCCTTAACTGAATCTTGGGATAGAGAAGAGTATGCTCTCTTTATGGAGATGGGTTGTGGTAAATCTAAAGTTGTTATTGATAACTTTGTTCATTTGTATGGTCAATCAAAAGTTTACAATGTTCTAATTGTTGCACCTAAAGGTGTATACAATAATTGGATAGCTAAAGAAATACCCACACACATGGCAGACCATGTAACACACGACATAGTTAAGTGGCAAAGTAATCACACTAAGAAGTTTGAAAAAGAAATGGAAAAACTTTTCGAATTTGATTTTAAATTAAAAATACTTGTTATGAATATAGACGCTTTTAGTACTAAAAAAGGTTGTCAGTATGCTAGTAGGTTTATACAACACAATAAAACTATGTTTATAATAGACGAAAGCACAACTATAAAAAACCCAGAAGCAAAACGCACAGCTAATTGTGTGAGATTAGGTAAGTATGCACACTACAAAAGAATCCTAACAGGTTCACCCATAACTAAAAGCCCATTAGATTTATATAGTCAATGTATGTTTTTAGATCCAGCAATACTAGGCTTTAGCAGTTTTTATTCTTTCCGTGCAAGATACGCAGACCTAATAGAAAAACGTGGTCAAGGTAGAACCTACAAATTTGTAGCAGGATATAAAAATTTAGAAGAGTTAAATGAAACTTTAGAAAAATTTAGCCATAGAGTTCTAAAGAAAGACTGCTTAGATCTACCAGAAAAAGTGTATATGCGTAGAGAAATACAAATGACACCTGATCAAGTAAAAGCCTATAGAGAATTACAAAGGTTTTCTGTTACTTTATTAAAAAATTCTAAGACTGTAACCATAAACCATGTCATAACGCAAATCATACGTTTACACCAAATTTCATGTGGATTCACAGTAACCGATGACGGAGTTACTACCGAAATATCTTCTCAGAGGCTTCCAGAATTGCTGTCTATTATAGAAGAAACAGATGGAAAGATGATTATTTGGGCAAATTATAGATACGATATACAACGTATAGAAAAAACCTTAAAAGAACTTTATGGTAATAATTCAGTAGGAACTTACTACGGTGGAGTTGAACAAGAAGAACGTGAAAGGGTAATTGAAGAGTTTCAAAATCCAGACAGCCCTTTAAGATTTTTTGTTGGTAATACTCAAACTGGTGGCTACGGTATTACTTTGACTGCTGCTAGCACGGTAGTGTACTATAGCAACAACTATGATTTAGAAAAACGTTTACAATCAGAAGACCGTGCTCATCGTATTGGTCAAACCAATAAAGTTACTTATATAGATATTGTTTGTGAAAAAACTGTTGATGAAAAAATAGTGAAAGCATTAAGAAAGAAACAATCTATTGCTAGCTTAGTTCTAGGCGAAGACCGTATTACTGATTGGTTAACTTAGGCTTTATACAACTCATTAACAGCTTCTTGTGGCACAAGAGAAGTGACACCTGACCCAAAAACAGGGAACATTAAATTACCATATTGTTGGTAAGGGTTAGTGAAGTTTTGGTTTTTAATGTTGTTTGAGTAACCACCACCAAATATATTATCCATTTGAAATTGAACATCTGCAGGTGTTGAGTATGTGTTTTGATAAGAAACATTCGGTATACCGTATTGTCCTTGACTATTTCCATAGTTAGCTACTTGTTGATTAGGTGTTTGAGCACGTCGGCTTATGTATTCCCCTGCTTGTAAACCAGATTGTTGCCCTTGTGGGCTTGAAGCATTATACACAGGCATATTTTGTTGTGCTGCTGCTTGTGCGTCTTCATCATTCTGAACTAAGAATTTTAAAAATGTGTCGTTGTATTGTTGATTAAGTTTAGCTAAATCATTGCCTGTGGTGGGTGTTAAAGTTGGGTTAACAACTGAATTTATCTCTTCGTCAGTAAGACCAGCGTCCGTACCTGTAATCAAATTCATATCTTCCGCTGCTGCTGGTGGAAGGACAACTTGAGGTAAACTACCTATACCAGATGTATCTACTACTGGAGGAGCTGGTGTTGGAGATGGTGTTGGAGATGGAACTACTTCAGTAGCTACTTCATCACTTACTACTTCTTCAACTGGATCTACAACAGGAGCACTAGGCATAACTGGTGCTATAGTTTCAACTTCATCCACTACCTCTTCCTCTTCAACTGGATCTTCAACTGGATCTGTAAACACGGTTGGTATACCAAACATTTGGTCTTTTAACCCAGCTAATATGTCGTTATAGTTTAAAGTAACTCCAGGAATAGCTCCTAGACCACCACCTAAATCTATACTAGGCGTAGTAAAAGATCCGTCACCAGAAAACATAGGAATGCCTTCTTTAGACATATTAAGTATTTCTGCAGCTTGTTCTCTAGTTAATGGTGAACCACCGTCTTGCATACGCATTAGGGGTTGGTTTTTAAATCTATCGTAAATACTCATATTAATAATTATACTTTAATTCTATTAGTGGGCTACCGCCTTTGTTCATTTCTAACCCTTCTAAATCTAACCCTTCTAAATCTATACTCACGTCAGGAGTGTCTATAGGTAACGCACTCGGTTGGTCTGGTTCTGCTTTACTAGTAGTGCCATCTTCTTGTCCATAAAATCTGGCTAATGCTCTAGCTGCAACTTTAAATTCAGAATCTATAAGACCGTCTTTACCAAATAATTTAATTTCTGGAGCTATAACACCTTTTTCTAAACGTTCCCCACGTTGTATTCTTTTGTATAGTTTTTCTGGATTTAAAATCATGTCTTCAAAACTGCCTTTCCTTACAGAACGTCTTACTTGATTAATAGCAGTAATAACCCTACCAGGACGAGTAAAGATTCCGACGTATGCCCTTGCTAAACCTGTCGTAACTTTCATTAATTCATCATCACCTATTTTACCACCGACAGATTCGATATTTATATCCTTAATGATTTTATTGTATGTTTTTAAACCGTCCACAAACTCATCACCAAACACAACTTTTAAACCCTCTCCATGTTGCTTGAGATATTTATCTATAGCTGCAGGATTACTGCTGCCTTTTTCCACAAAGTCTCTATAGATTAATTTTTGAAATTCACCAATAGAATCTTCTGGTAAAACTTTTAATAACGTTTGTGTATTACTTATTCTAGCATCTTTCCATATTTCATCAAACAATGCTTCTGGTTCATTTCGATTCATAGCACTTTTTAATTTAAAAGCTAGAGCTTTTTCATCTGTAGGTAAGTTTTTTATATCTTCTAAGTCAACATCATTTATAATTCTATTACCGAAACTTTGTTTTAATACAACAGGATCACCTAAATCAAGTACAACAGGATCTACCCCAGTTTGTTCAAAAACATCGTCGTATCCTTTATTTATAACATTTTGTTGACCAATCATTTGTCTTTCAACGTCCACTGCTGAATCAACTGACAAATCTACTTCTCTTTGTAGTATACCTCTTTGTCCTGTTGTTCCTACATCACTCATCCCCATTATTTGTGGAGTTGTGAGAGTATCAATTACCTGTGCTGCTGGACCTGAACCAGCCGTCTTTATATCTTGAGCTGTTTCCCAAGCGTTTTTAAAAGTCTCTTTGTCTATACCTATACTGATAGGGTTAGCCCCCATAAATTTAGCAAAAGTTGCAAACGCTGCATTACCACCTAATGACCAAGCACCCACAACTTTAGAATCATCCATAGCTGTCTGCATTATTTTTTCAGGTGTGTAGGTTTCGTCTAATACGCCACGTTCTTTTAAACCTTTCAAGTTTTGATATCGCCACAAGAAATGAGCCATGGTCTCGCCAGCTACCGTAAAAGTTAGTGGTGCAGCTAACGTACCAGCTGTAGCACCTGCTGCTGTACCTGCTAATTGAAAAAATCCACTGTCTGTCATCGCAGTTGAAGCACCTAAACCTAAAACAGCTCCAGTACCACCCCCCTGTACTCTACCTACCGAACTACCATAACCAAACCCTGCTAATCCTGCTGCAATCTCTAAAGATAAAGGTTGCATAACTGCTGTAACATCTGCCCAATCAATACCTGGAGGAGAAACAAATTGTTTAGTATTAGTTTCTGGGTCTGTGTAAATTACTCGGTTAGTACGTGGTTCTAATTGTATATTTAAATCTTCTAACGGTACATTAGGGTAAGCCTCTTTTAATAAAACTTTTAACCCTCTGTCTCGTTGGTCAGCTGGTAAATATGCTGCATCTTTTTGTACTTGATACGGTGCACCTTTGTCTACTTCTATACCAGCACGTTCTGCAGCGTCTATCTCAGCTGTACGAGGAGAAAAGAGTTCGCCTAAATTTAAACCGAATGCTTGTTGGTCTTTCCTAAGTGGTTGATCACCAGGAGTACCAAACCGTATGAGATCTCTTACAGCGTCGATTGGGTTTAAGTTTAAATATCTGTCTCTCATACTATTAGGTGCACCAACTATGGTATCTATAGTATCTGGGCTGAGATTAGGAAATTTATCTAATAG
>TARA_R100000781_G_scaffold9377_5_pt1 | contig 25087 bp, 27 predicted proteins | sample TARA_R100000781 | Tara Oceans TARA_R100000781 (sample SAMEA2623385) | marine metagenome | biome: marine biome (ENVO:00000447); feature: deep chlorophyll maximum layer (ENVO:xxxxxxxx); material: "saline water (ENVO:00002010), including plankton (ENVO:xxxxxxxx)" | depth 60 m | reverse complement strand
ACTTGTACCTAGTAATCCCATGTCAGTTATAACACCAGATACACCGAGTAATCCCATAGCGGTTACATTAGCTGAAGTTGCAAGTAATCCCATATCTTCGATTACTGCACTCGTTGCCAATAAATCCATGTCAGTTATTACTGCACTAGCTGATAGAGCATTAATGTTTGTTTGATCCGAAGATGATGGTGTTGTTCTTACCCAGGCAGAACCTGTGTAAACCATCATGACATTATTAGATGTATTAAAATATAAAGCACCAGTTACTAAACTATCTCCATCATTATCATTAGATGGATCAGAAGATTTTGCTCCTAAATATCTATCATCAAAATTATCATAACTTGCGGCAGCAGAAGTGGCTGATGATGCCGCAGCTGTTGCCGATGAAGCGGCTTCTGAAGCTTTTGTTGTTGCTGTGTCTTTATGACCAGATGCCGTTGAAGCACTTGATGCAGCAGCTGTCGCAGAATTTGCAGCAGCAGTAGCACTTGAAGCCGCAGCAGTTTGAGAAGTAGTGGCTGATGCAGCATCTACTAATAAACTCCATTTAGCAGCATCGGTGTTTGTTGAAATTGGAACTGAACCAGAAGAAGTATGAGCAGTTAAACAAATATAAATATTATTATTATTTGTGTCTTTAACTATATCTCGAATAACATAAGCTGTGGAAGCAGCCCAGTTACCTTTAACGGTACCTAACTCCTGGGTAACTGAAATTTCTCCAGAACTATCAAAAGCTAAAATCTTTGAAGCACGATCAGTAGCACTTGTTGTAAAGTCCGTACTGGTCATTGTATTCGTTCTTGATAGTTTTATAGAACGATCTAACTCTTCTTGAACCTCCTGGATTTGCATTTGTAATTTATCAAATGCTGCTTCATTTGTTTCAGCTGGAAAAGGATCATTAGCAACCAGGTCAGTTGATTGTGTAAGATCTGTATTTCTTAAAATAACAAGAGTGGTTCCGGTTGCCGGAGCAGTAACCATTGTAACAGTTCCACCAGCTGCGCCATTATCACTAATAGAATAATTGGTAGATCCAGATCCTTCTGATTTTACCGTTTCCGTTCCAGTTGCAGATCTCTCTATAACTGTAATTTCACTCGTAGAGTTAATAGGAAAAGTATAGGCAAATTCAGTAGTGCTGTTATTACCACTATAACTATTCTTTGTTGTTGTTGTACTTATCGTCATAAATTAATTCCCAATCATATAAGGTGTAATCATTCCCTCATTTAAGTAATTAGTTCTTGTTTGTGATGCTTCCCAAACATCCATGTATTCAAATCTAAAAAATAAATCCCATGCTGTGTCATAATATTCTTTTTTAATTTGTTGTAATCGCTGGTGCTTTTCCTTGTCATTTAATTTCCAATAATTAACTGAATTTATTTCCATTAAAATAGCAGTATCAAAATCCATATTACCAATGTAAGTTTCATTCTTTGCCGCATCATTTAAAAAATATTGTTGCTTGGCAGTAAGCTCTACATTTTTATATTTTTTTCCAATATTACTAACCGGATTACCTAACCGCATTATTTCAGCTAATTCACCGGTCATCTCTTCACCTTCTTTAATATTAAAAGGTAAAGCATAATTCCAAACTTTTTCGTATAATGTTAATCCCTTACTTCTTTCTAAATCTTCTCCCCATATATCTTGTCGTGGAACATAATATTCTCTATCCAACATTTCACTCAATGATTTAGATCCAGGAAGGTTATCATAAATTTTATTAAAACCAGCATAAGCATTTAAGATCATATCGTTATCTTTTGGTAATCCATAATTAGGATTTATTTTAGGATAACCATCTTCACGGTATTGTATTTCACCATCTGAATCTAAAAGATATTCTTCTAAATCTAATTCAAAATCTGCACCTAAATTATATATTGTATCATCTTCTAATTTTGATAAAGATTTTAATTGTGCAGAAAACGGAAGAAAAGCTCCAAGCAAATCTTCTGATAATTGTTTTGTTCCAATATCACCACTATAAGAACTATCCATAATTTTTGTTATATTGCCAAAAAATTTTAGATAAGGAATTTCTTTAAAATAATCTTTTGATGATAAAACAAATGCCATTGCTATGTTATCTGCTTCTTGTGGATCTCTAGTTAATTCCATTCGTTGAAATGTTGTAATCATTATAGCAAGTAAACCGCCTACTGGTTCTAACCCAGCATAACTTACATAACGATGTTTTCCTGTTGGAACACCATCTGCTGTAAAAAGTGGTTCACCTTCTGGTAAACTTGGATCTGGAATAACAATCGAATAAGGCTGCCATCCCATCTCATACATATTTGCTCTAATCTTTGGATCTCTTGGAGGTGCTCCAGTAATTTTACCAGTTGAATAATACTGATACATCATTACTGCTGCTCCACCTGTCATTGTCATTTGAGCTAAAGTTCGCTGTCTATATTTAGCATCTGACCAAAACTTTGGATTTAATCCAACAAAACCCATGTGTCCAGTATGAGCAGATATTGTTTTCATAATATTAATTGGTGTCTTAACAAACGGCATCATTATTTTCATACCAGGTACATTTTGAAATGCCTGGATCTTGGAACCTAAAGTTCCTAAATCATCTTGAAAAACAAAATGTCTTGCAACTGCATCTATTTCTGATTGCACACTTGAAGGATTGTTTAATAGTGCAATAGCAGCTTCTTCTGCTTCCGCTTTTGATCCTCCAGCTTCCAATACTGTTGTATAGGCTTCTGATGCTTTAACACGAAGTTCTGCTTGTTTAACAATAGACTTCATAAATTCATCTTGCCACAACATTAATTTAAAAGGAAAACCAGATGCTTTACCTAACATATCAAAAGCAGCTCCAGTATTTCCAGTAAATCCTAAATAATCACCACTTACTTTTGATTGTGATGAAATTTCAAATCGTGTTCGAGCATCACTAGGAATACCTTTTTTAAAGGCTTCATTAGCTGCCAGGAAAGCATCTTTCCATGACATTGAATATCCTTGTATAAAAGCTAAACCTTGTTGAAAATCATAACCATTATTTCCACCCCAATGTTTGCCGTTAAACAATTTGTTATAACCTTCATTATGAACAAAATTTATACCTTTTTGAACTTTTAAAACTTTTTCAACTTGACCAATAGTTCCAGCAATAAGTCGTGTTGGTAATTCCCAGGCTTGATACATTGCTGAACCAAGAAAGTTACGAGTTAAAGTTTTTGTACTCCACAATAAACCACCAGCATATAATTCCTGTATTGCTTCAACTGACTTTCTCATCCAGCCATGTTCAGCAAATTTGTTAGCAGCCTTTTGACCTTTAGTTGATACAAGATCTAAATATTTTTCTGCCATTTTTTCGGTAGCTTTTGCACCACCGTGTTCATTTAATAATATATCAATATTATCTACTCTTTGTGTTCCATCTATATCAATACGAAAAGCAGCAAGAGCTTGTGCAACTTGTGTTTGTGCACCCTTAAATTTATGTTGAATAGCAGCATGTAATGCCATCTGCCTTCTAAATTTAATTAATAATTCCTTATCAACAATTCCGTTTTTTGTATTTTCAGTAATTTGTTTTGCTAAACTATTTAAAGTATTTGCACTATCTACAAGAAGAACTCTTGCAGCTTGGATTTGCGGTGCAAGTGGTTTGCTATGATCCAGAAAAGATTTTTTGTTTGGATTTAAAATAGCTTCCGTTACATCAATATGTTCTGCTGTTAATTTTATTTCCTCAAAAGTGGTTTTCTTTGTTGGAGGTAATTTATTATCAATAGCTGTAATTGTTTTAGCAATACCATCTTCTGCCTGGATATGATTAAAATTAATAGAACCTGTTATTGTTAAATCTGGATCATTAATATCTGCTAATACTGATGCTGATGATAAATCGTCAGTTTCTCCATTTCTAAAAATATTTTCAGCAAAATCATTTTGTTGTACATTAATAGATGGTTCAATATCAACATCTGTTCTTACTTTTGGTTTTATGGGTATTCTAAAAAAACTAGCCATTTGTACTTCATCCTCTTTAGGATTAGTTGCTAACTGATCTATATTCCCAATATTCTGAATATTTTTAATGTTGAGGTTTTGTATATTTGAGAGTTCCTCTACTCCAGGTTCATTTAGTGCCATTGATTATATGATAAAAACACCCACGAAGGAGTGCCATTGTACCTTTCTTTAATATAAATTTTGTCGTTTGTGTAGTGTTTATTTAAAAATTTATGCCATCCTCGTTGATGTCATTTCTTTGTTCTGTTTTACTTTTGCAATAGGAACACCCTTTTCTGAAATATCAAGTTTCATTGATTCTGGTATTTCAAAGAATGGAATTTCTATCCCATCTAAATCTTCCATAGATAATTTACTTCCATACTTTTTTAAATATTTATTTATAAATGATGGTAAAATCTTATCATAAAAACCTTTCATACCAGTTCCACCAATCTCCAGGTCTTTTCCAGAATATTTTTTAAATTTTTTATTATTTAATAATTCAATTTCTTTACTTAATTTGTCTTGTTTTTCAATTAAGTTGTATGTTTCTTTACTACCAGTTGAATTTTTTAATCTAATTTCATTTAGTTTTTCTTCAAATCGCCAACCAGGAATACGATCATCTGGAGCTGCGGAATTTGCCCAAGACATGTGCCTTCCAGTTGTTACTCCCCAATCATTTACTCTTGTAACTGTTGTTACTTCACCTGTTGCATCTGCAAAAACATAATGTATTGGAGTTTGATACGAATAATAAACCGTTAATCCTGGTGCTTCGTTTTTATAATAAAAGTTTCTTGTAGCATGAGGATATACTTTTTTATCTGGATTAACATTGGCAAATTTATGCCTTGAAACAAGATTGGTATTAATCTTCTTACTAATCTCACGATGTTTATCTTTTAAATTCTCTAACTTAATTTCATCTGCTTCTGATAGCTGCATTTGATCTTTATCTTTTAAAATCTTTTCTGATAAGTCTTTTCCAACATGTGCTTCCAAGTCATCAGCTTTTACATTAATATTAATCTCTTGTCCGTTTTTAGCTTGTCCTTGGATTGTATAAATATCATCACCTGTTTTATTTGCTTTATAAAGATAAGTAACATTAATAGCATCCGTATAAGATGATAAAGAATATCGTTTATTTTGAACTGATGCTGGAGTAAATGAAATAGCATCAAAATCATTATCAACAGCATATTTCATTATTCGCTTCATTGCCAACTCATGCCAGTTCTTTTTGAATGGTGCATCTGGAATTTTACCAATATTATCAATACTGTTTATGCTTATAGGTTCTGTTGCATAACCTTCTTTCCTACCAGCTTGGTGTAGATCTGATTGGATCTCTTCTATAAATAAAGTTTTTTTACCGTTAATAGTTCTTTCATTAAATCTTACATGTGCCAGTAAGTTTTCTCCCTTGGGAACAACACCGGCGCCTTCAAAATGATGTTTGGTATAAATTTGTGCATTACCAGAAGAAGAGATCAACATCTCTTTGTAATTTTCACCACCAGGTAAAACTTGATCTTTATAAAATGTTTTTGTTGTACCTTCTTTTATTTTTAATTTTAAATCAGCTTCTTTTTGAATTAATTTATTTATAAGTTCAGCATTTCTTTCACCAAATGGTTTTGCAACTTCTATATCTATTTGTCTTTGTATTTCTAATAATTCATCACCAAGTTCATCAAAGTTATTTCTTGTTTCACCTAATACAGTTGTATTAACTCTTTCCGTTAGACTTTTTTTTTCCAAAAATTCGTCTAATTCAGTTTTGGTTACATTTGGTTTATCTTTTAAAAATTCTTCTAAACCCATATCGTCAATTTCTATTTGTTTGACACCTTGGGTATTTTTTATTGTTGCCAAGATTTGATTACCTGGCATTCCCTTTTCAGAAATATTTAATGTGTTAATTGCATTCACCACATTAGAATAAAAATCTGGTGTATCTTTTTTTAATGGTATTTCTGTATTTACAGCCGCACCTACAGCTTTTACTTCTTGTACTTTATACCCTTTACCTAAAATACTAGCAGCTTCATCGGCTTCTTCTTTTGTAGGAAAAGCAGCAATAGGATTATCATCTGCATCTAATAATTTGAATGTGCCACTATTACCAGTATCACCACTTATCTTTAATCCTAATTCGTTAGCTAATATTTCTCTTCCTTCTTTATTATGATTAAAACCTTTCATTAATTGAAAAACTTTTAACACGGCAGCAAAACCAGCACCTATAGGAGCATTACCTAAAGCATTTTTAACTTTTCGTTCAAAAACAGTATCATCTGTATCGGCAGCTACAGCATCTAATAATTCTCTTAAAATAATTTGTGCTGAATTATCAACATTATGTTCTTTATCAAAATCTTCACCATACCCAAAAGATATAATCATATTTGCCATGTTTACATCTTCTTCGTGTTGAGTTGATGCTACAAATTCTGTTCCAAGTTCAGCTAAAATAACTTTACCCCAATTTGCTAAAAAAGGAGCTTTACCTAATAGTTTATACATTTGCACACCAGGCACACCGTATTGAACACCGTATTCCATAAGTACCGGCATTCCAAAACTATTATCTTCGTATTGTAAATCACCGTCATATAATCTTTTGAGTGGAAGTGATATTTCTTTCCATCCTTCACGAAGATTACCATTAACATCAAATGCAGAAAATTGACCACCGTTCATATACATTGCATCGGTAGCAGTATTTCTAAAAGTTCCGTCTTTTAAAACTTCACCTTCCATTCTTAAAGTCATATTAAGATCATCATTACGGTAATAAGTTTCACCAGTTACAGATTTATTAAATAAACTATAATTACCATTTGTTAAAAAATCTGCACCTTGAATAGCTGCATCATTCATTTTTAATGCTGCTCGAGTAATACTTTTCCAATAATCTTTAGGAGCTCGTACAAAAAAATTTTTTGCACCTTCAAACATTTTTTGATTAGCTTCTAATATTCCTTCATTAACTTCTATTTGTGTTTCTACACTATCTGAAATTGCTTTTTTTCCTTTATCTATTAAATTTACTGGTTCAGATGAAACTAAATGTGGCATATCATTGTCATCAATACCCATTGTATGTTTCGTTCCAGTTTCCCAATCTATATACACATCAAATTCTTTAAAATTTTCTTTTGGTAATTTAGTGGCTAGAGAACGATATTCATCGTTATAAATAATTTCTCCCTGGTCAAGAGCTTCATCAGTTGTTTTGTTGTTTACATCCATATTATTCTATTCCTAACATTTCGAGATAACTTCTATATTCTGTTAAAACATTTGATAAAATTAAAACTTGTTTAGCATTCAAATCTTTATAATTATTTTCATCCTTTAGTGCTTTTAATGTTGCAGTTAAATCATTAGGATCAATCCATGCTGGTAATTGACCACCAGTTTTTTCATATTGTTTTCTTAAAACATTTTGTAGAAAAAATCTTACTTCTTCTGTTATTTTAGTTTTTATTCTTTTGTCTGCTTTTTCGAATATTTGTTCTCTATATTCAAGTGCTTCTGCTGATCCTACTTTCTTTTTATTTTCTGGTTGTAATAACCATTCATTCCATTCTGCATTTGCTCTTGCAGCTGCAATAGAAACTATCTTATGTATAGAATCATCTTTATCAATATTGTCTGTTAAGATACCATACTTATTTAGTATAGAACCAGCAAAATCAGATTTTAAATTACTAACTTCTCCAGATTGTAATGTCATTAACTCCTGGAAAGTTTCTTTTGTTAAGTTTGGTGCAGCAGTAATAATATCATCAAAAGATGCTATACCTAATTCAATATTTGTTTTTAATTCAAAATAAACTGATTCTGTCGTAGTATCAGCAAATACATTTTCATCACTTAAATAATTTTCTGCTAATTCTATTGTTTTATAATCTACAACACCCAACTTTTTTAAATTTTCTAATGCTACTTGACGAGCACTATCTGCTTCATCTCCTTCATCATCATTTAAAAAAATTTGTTTTAATAATTTATTTTCTTCTTTTTTTTCTTTTTTTTCAATATGGTTATCGTGTTTATTAATTAAATTTATTTCATCAGTTTGTTGTTTAATAGCAGCATCAAATATTTCTCTAACCATTTCTGGATTAGTTTGATTAAGTGCTTTCATATTTTCAGCAACAGTAGCATTAGCAATAGTTGAAAAATCTATATCAGTATTATTAATAAGAGCTGTTAATGATGGAACATCAAAACCTTTAGTAAAGTTTAAAAATTGACCTTTTGCAACATCAAATTTTATTTCATCAATATAATTTTGAAAAGTTGCAGTTGGTACCTTGTGTTGTATTTCTGCTAATTTAATTTCAATAGAAGTCCATAAAGCATTAACACCATTTTCATCAAGTGTCATAACTCCATTAATAAGTTCAGATTTATAGGCATCTATAATTTGATAAGTTGATATAATATGTTCACTATCAATTCTACTATTTGCTTCTTTATTTACTGCATCAGATATTTGTAAAAATTCTAATTCAATGGATGATTTAATTTGGTTAGATAATAATCCTTTTATATCCGGATTATTTGTTACATACTTTTGTATTAAACTATCTTTTTTATTTGTAATTAAACTATTAAACAATAAAGGATCATAAGGTACAATACTTCCATCTCCTTGTATTTGTCCACGATATAATTCTTGTTCAAAATTTTGTAATTCATTTTTTACACCAAGAACAGCATTGTTAAGTAAAGTTTTATTTTTAGCATCTTGGAGTGAGGTTCCGTATTCTATGAGAGCATTGCTGGTATTTTGTGCAGCATTTGCCATTTGCACATACGGTTCCGTCATTGCATTTACTGGTAATAAAAAGTTTGGCTTGGCACCTGGAGTAACATTTATTTGTGTGCCGGTGAGATCTTCTACTGTAGGAATTTTAACCATAATTAATAATATTGATTGTAAAGTTGTCCGGTTTTAGCTGCTCCCCCTAATAGAGATGCACCAGCTTGATATTTATATCCAGTTGCTTGATTATAAGCTGTCATTCTTGCGACATCACCCTGGATTCTTTCAAACACAGCTATATCAAGTTGTTGTTGTTTTCCAATAGCAGCATTGTAATCCATTACCTTTTTTTCAAATTGGATTAATTCCGCATTTTCTTTTAATACTTTTTGTGGTGTAGAATTAGGATCACCATCATCTAAAACAATACCACTTTTTAAATAAGCAACTTTTGACTTTGCCATTGTTTGTCTGGAGATACGATCAAACTTTATTTTGTTTAGTCTGTTTTGTTCACTAATTAATTCTGCATCTCTTTCAGTTACATCAGCACGGTAATCATAAATTTTTTTATTGTAATCACCAGTTGTCTGTGCCGCTTTAGCAGCATTCATATAACCAATAGTTGTAACAACAGCAGAACCAGCAGATGCAGCGATAGCTAAAGGTGCCATTATGATACCCTCGCAAATCGGTAAAAATCTTTACCTTCCATATCGTATTTTTTCATTAACCCCTCATTTTTAAATCCTAACCATTTGGCAAACTTAACTCCCATTGGAAAGTCTGCTCTAACAGCTGTTTGTAATCGTACAATGTTATTGTCCTGGTATAATTGATCCAAACCTTTTCTAATTGTTCGTGCAGCCATAATTGGATGATCCCAAATTTTATTAGAACCAATTACCCAGCCTTCAAATACACCGTGCCACATAGGCACAATACCACCACTACAAATAAAAGAATTATCAGCAATAGCAGTAAACGATAAATTTTCGCATTCTAAATTATTAAACACTTCAAAGTTTTCTGGATCCATTCCTATCTGTGCAGCATTCGTACCTTGCGACATCATTATTTTTGCATGGTCTGATTTAAAAGGAATAAGATACATTAACCCTCGTTTGATGTTAATCGTGGATAGATAGCAAGAACTGTCATTGGTAAAGGTTGTTGTTGCCTTATAATTAGTTTTGCATCGGTTTCATAATCACCACGAAACTCTACTTCTTTATCTCCAGTAAAAGGAGTGATAGCTGTATTCATTGGCATATTTCCACTTCGAAAATCTAAAGTTTCCATATCATCTTCATCAGCTCCTATTTCAGCTCCAACTGTTTTAAAGAAGCGAACAGTAACATCGTGTATTCTTTTTATTTTACCTTGTGAAGTTCCTTCTTGACTTGGTACTTCTAGCTGCATTGTTTCTAAAAACGATGTGTAAGGTAATCCAATTTGAACTGTGCTTGATGAACGATCTAAAGTAACCGCACCATTTGATACTGTTTTATCTGGATGACTTGCACCATCTGCTAAAATAGAAACTGTTTCACCCTCCAGGTGATTTAATCCAGTTATACTTGTTGTAGCAGTAGAATCATAAGTTAATCCACTATCAATAAAAAAAGAATCTCGAATATCATCACCGTAATCATAAGTAGAAAAATATTCAACATATCGTCTAATAGAACCATTCACAATTCTTTTAACAATCATGTAGGTTACATCTTCATTAAGATCTCCTGGAACAGTTGCTACTGATTCGACAATAGCATTCGTAAAAATATTATCTGTCTGTTCACTTGTATGTGCTGATGTTAAAGAAACAAAAGAACTAAAATCAGATCTTGTTGATATTTTAAATTCATTATCATTTATTTTTTTAACATAGTATTTTGTATTTTCTGATAAGCCGCCAATAGATGTGCCGGTATTATCATAATATATTTCATCATGTGTATTCAAGCCATGAGAAGCTGAATGCAAAGTATCGTTTTCAATATTAACACCCTGGTAAATATATTGTGTCGTATCGCTACCAGGTGCTGTTGTTAAAGAAATAGCTGTACCAGCAGTAGCAAGTGCAGCTGTTTCAGCAAGTTTAATTGTATTACTATTTGCACTAATTAAATAATAAAGGCGATCAGTTTTTAAACCACCAATAAGATTAGATGCTGCATAATAATATACAGCATCACCAGTTGTAAAACCATGGGAGGAAATGGTTATCGTATTATTGGTAGTTGAAACATTACTTGCATTTGCCGTAAAACTTTTTGATTGTTGTATAATATTTTTTGTTGTGTCTGATTTTCCACCAAGAATATGGCGATGCCAACCAACAACATTTTCTACTCGTTGATATGTTAGTCCAGCAAGAATACCATCAGTTCGTGTAGTCCAAATAATACTATCTGGTTCTTGTTGATATGATAATTGTGTTATTCCAGTTTTTGTTATGTGTTCAGCCAGGATAGTTAAATCCGGTGCAACATAAGAATCAACATTATAATCATACACTAATTCTCGTAGTTTTCTTTTTGCTCTTTGTAAAAACAAAGTTACATTTGCAACTGGTATAACATCGACATTGGCAGATCCATAAGCTGATTGTCTTTTAATTTGTATATTCGTTGGTGTTATAGGCTCCGAGGTGCTTGAAGCTGTTGCAGTAAATTCACCACCAGTTGTGCCTATAATTAATGTTCGCATAGATGATAAATAACGAACTGCATTAACTTGATCCGATCCAATCGTAAAAGTTAATCCATCATCAGCATTTGTGCCAGTTGTCATATCTTCAAAATCACCAGATTTAGAAAAAAATATTTTTTGTGGATTAGCATTAGTATTAGCAAAAACTAATCTCTCTTCATAAATCGCAACACAACTTGGATAATTATTTGTTGAAGTAAATGGATCAGCTGTCGGTGCATAGTTTCCAATAGTCCAGGATGTATGTGCAGATCTAGTTAATTTTTGTGGCTTATAAGTGGGATGTACAATGTACATAGTATCAGCACTTTGAGCAAATTTAAGATTAAATAAATCAGCTGTCGCATACGAAGTTGTAATTTGATAAATTCTATTTATTGTACCAGCAGAAGCATAAGTTGTATAACCGGAAGAATTAACATTATTTCCATCAACATCTTGCAGCTCAAATGTATTTGTTGTTTTATTAGCAACCTTAAATGTTTTACCATTTACTTCGGTCATACCAACAACACCAGTTATAATAACAAAATCACCGTTAGAATATCCATGTGAATTTGATGTTACAACACCTGGATTGGCTTTTGTAATAGCTGAAATACTTTTATCACTTTCCGTTATTATTCCACCATCTTTAAAAAAACGAATATATAAATTTCCAAATTCTAAAATATAAGTTTGTGTAGTAGAAAACTCAAAAGAAATTAACCTTGTAGAATTAGAACTTGTTTTTACTTCATGTATAAATTTTGTGCCAGGTCGTCTAGCAGCTCCACCATGCGGATGTATCGTCATGTTTTCCATGGTCTTACATCCATTAAAATATTTTTCTAAATCTGTTCTTCCTTGTAATCTTGGAGATAGTTCCCCAGCTGTGAAGTTAGTTAAGGCAGCTGATAATTTTGCCATTATAACCTCGAAGCTATAAATTCATTTGCTTGTATGCGATTAGATTCGTTTACAGAATTTTCTGCTGCATCAGCATGTCTAGCTTCTCGTAACTTTTCTAAATATAAGTCGTATAAGTTACGAACCAAAGCACCATTTTGTGTAATAGCAAAACACAATTCATGTGCTAATCTTGCAGCTATTGTTTCCTGGAGTAATGTATCATACTCATTGGGATCTGTAATTTTTGCTACATATAAAATTTTTATTGTACCTTCATCACTTAATAATTTTCTACCTTCGATACGATATTCTTCTCCTGTTGAATCTTCCGAATATTGTGATCGTATCACTCGTAAACAATCAGATGGTAAAGTATATTGATAAGAATATTCAAAAGCTGGTGTATCACTATCTTTTGCCAACTCCACTCTTTTCAACAAACAATTCCAGGGATGAGATCTAAAGACCGCATCTCTTACTGGTTCGTATCGTTGGTTTAATAACCTTGCATTCTTTGAATCTTCGGTCAAACTTACAATACGATTAGCACCTAAAATATTTAATGATGAATTACAAATTTCTACAACTGATGCCATATAAAAAAATCCTTATTAAAATTAAAATAAAAGGGGGAATAAATCCCCCTTCTTTAGTTATTGAGTATAGTAAACCCAAGCATAGATAGTACCACTAATGGTAGCACCACCAGTAGTAATTACTATGTCTGTAGATTCTGTAACCTTGTGCCCTAGACCAGCAACCGCTGTATTAGCAGCAGTTGATCCAGCCAACATAGATTGGCATTGTCCAGCAGCATTCCAAGTTCCCACAGCAGCAAGGTATCTATCGTCATCACCAGAATCTCCAACTTTTAAAGTTGAAGAACCACCAAGAGCATCAGCTTTGATAATTACATCATGGATCGTAGATCCAGCTGGTATTCTTGCGATTGTGATGTCAGAACCACTACCGAGAGAAGATGCTTCATAAGTATCGTGCCAAACCTTCATTCCAGAATTATTGCCACCATCACTTAATACAACTGGAGTAGCATCAAGATTAGTTATCGCAGCACCTTTTACACTAGCCATATCTTATCCCTCCTACTCGTTGCACGGAATTTGAACTACTTTTTCTTCTTCCATACGAGTTGCACCAATGCTCATGCAGTAATAAACTTGAGTGCTGTATGATTTATCAGCTCTTTCGTCTATTCTTGCGGAAATATCTTTTCCTATTGCGAGTTTGATTGCATCTTCGGTGAAAGCAAAAACTAGTCTGTCATCCGTATTACTTGCATCAAAGTTAAGTCTGTTAGACATAATAAATTTAAAACCAAGGAAGGAATCAACTTGTCCCATCGCAAGAGCTTTAACTGTATTGTAGTCTGAGTTCTTAACTTCCGTTGTGTTTAACAAATCACTTATTTGATTTGCTCCACACACGACATATCGTTTTAATGATGGATCTACATCTTTTAGATCCAATTTCTTTTTAGCATCAAGAAGTTTTGCAATAGTCAAACCATCAGATTGGTTTGAAGTTGCGAACTTTTGAGTGCTTGGTAAAGCTGTGCTCGTAGAGCCAGTTTCACCAGTATAGGCAGTTCCACCTAAAGCTGTAATGACTACATCATCCATTGATCTACCCATTGCTGCGGCAGCAGCTTTGGCATAGCTTGAAGTTGGATCAATTAGCATTCTTACTTTGTCTGGATCATCAATTAGATCAGCCCACTCGTAGTCAGCTAATGATACTCTTCTTCTTGAATGAGGTGTATCAATTTGTGGAGTATCTGCATGTCTGGAAGTTCTTAATTGAGCACTTGTAGCTCCGACTTGGTCGAAGTAAGCATTCTTTCCAGTAACAGTTTCCACATCTACAGCTTCTCGTAAACGGCTACCCATTTGTTGAGAAAGCATTTGTACATTGTTTGAATACTGCTGTACAAAAGCTGTAGTTACTTGATTAGACATTTAGTCCTCCATCAATATAGAAAGTTTAATTGATTAAGTTTCCCAAACCTTTGGACATAATCTACATTTAACGATTGCTCATCGTGATTCTTTCATCATGTCAATGGAACCTATCGGCTACTCCATCAAATCAATATTGCTATTGATTATTCGTTTACAACATATTGCATTAAACGAGCAACCTCATCAACTGCTCGTTGGTGGTTAGGATGACCTTTATCCCAATAAGGTTGTCCTTTACCCATCAATACATCAATTTCTTTTTGTGCTTCATTTGGTGTCATCACATTTTCTTGTGGAGCACCATTAAGTTTATCTTCACTAATAGCTTCACCAATTTTAATAAAAGCACGAATCATATCTGGATGATTCCCCAGGGGAGTTCCATCCGCTAATTTCGTTTCAAAAATTTCTGGTGTTGCAAATTGTTTAGCAACTCTTTCCGCTAATTCTATTTTACTAGGTGTTGCTTTGCCAAACTCTTTTTGTAAACCTTGAACAACATTTTGTCTATTATCATTTAATTCAATTTCACCTTGCTTTGCAGCTGCTTGATTTAATTGATCATAAAATTCTAATATCCCTTGTGCTTGTTGTGGAAGTAATCCTAATTTATGTGATACTTCTTTAAACTGATTTAGATTAGCTCCATCATCTCCTTCTGGTAAAGTATAATTTAATTCATACTTATCCGGAGCTTCCGGTCTGCCTAATTTACTATAGACTTGTTGCCAATCTTCATCAGTTCCATACTTACCTGGTATTGCAATCTTATCTGCTCCTACCATTCGTTGTGCATGGATATAACCTTTAGCTAATGAATTTATATCATTAACACTTTCTAAAGAAGCATCTCCTCTAATATCATCTGGTAAACTATCTTTCCAATTTGTTTCAATTGGAGCTTCGCTTACAGACGGTTGAGATACTTGCTCTTCCGCTACCTGTGTGTCAGCCATTTTTAATCCTTTTTGTTTTTAAAGTTAATAAAACTTTCAATGTGCAAGACAACTTGTCTTTGACCTTCATTGAAAGCTGAAACATTTGTATCTTTATCAAATGTTGTTTTTTTAGAAAAACATCTTAATTTAAGATCTTCTAAAACTTTTTTTCCACTATCTGTATTAAATGTTTGTTTATACAAATCTATTACATTGAGTAATTCTTTTGGAATACTTAAATCGGTCATTATAAACCTCCTACTGCTTTAACCATCGGTGCAGCTTGTCCAGCAGCTTGTGCATCAGCTCTAGCGGCTTCGGCTTCTGCTGCTTGTTGTGCTTGTTGAGCTCGTTGGTTTCGCAGTTCTTCAACTTCTCCATCTGAACGGATAACTTTACTTGGAACACCTAAAATTTCTGCAAGATGTTTTACTAACTTATCAGTATCAACATAATCCATCATTGGTGCCATTTGCGACATTGGCATAATAATTTCTAATGCTCTCATCATTGCATTAACATCACCTTGTCTTTGTGCTCTTGCAAGTGGTGATACATACTCAATGTCAATCTCCATACCTTGTAACATAGGCGGTGGAGCCGGTAATCTTTCATCTCGTAATAAGATACTAAATGTTCTATCAATTAATGGTCGTAACATTTCTGATTGTAATCTTCCAAGAACCGGAGCTAACAATCTCATCTTCTCTTCGTTTCGTTGTAAAACTTCGGTGGCTGTCATTGTTACATTTTGTGCCATTAATAATTGATCGACAAAATATGCCTGGCGGATTGCTTCTCGTCTTTGGTTTTCATATTCTAAACCAAAAGGAATATTAGCTCCAATTTGTAATGGCTCTATTCTATCTCTTGAACCACTACGATAAAAATTTAAACCTCCAGGAATAGTTTTAATTGGCATAATAAAACCATCATCAGGAACCAGGAGAGGAGGATCAATTGTTTTTTGTGCAGCACGGATCATTGTTTCCGACATCTTGTTCAACATTTTAATATCTGGTAAACAAGTCATGCTTGGAGATCTTCCATACATTTCTACAGATGATTTAGTAAATCTTGGAACGACATACGGAAATTCATTAAATCCGCCTTCCCCTAACATCTTACCATCTATTGTTACATAGATAGAAGAAAAAGGTTTATTAACATCATCAATCTTTCGTGGATCTCTTTCATCCCTTGGCATTACACAATGTAAAAATTCTAATTCATCATACGGTGCATCTCTATTTAATTTTTCAATCTCCTGGGTAGCAGCTCCAAACATGTTGAATGCAGCTCTTGCAGACATTTTAAATTTACGAATAACAGTATCAACAACACCCTTTTCATTTTCTTGAATAAATATTTCTGAAATATGCCTGGTTGAAAATCGTAATGGTTCAACATCACTTCTTTCAACAAACATACATCCAGTTCCAAAAGTAATTAGATCTAAATATAATTCATGTATTTCTTGTTGAAAATTGGAACGATTGAATGCCATATACATTTGGTGTGTGCATTCTTCTAACCATTCATTAACTGCATCATCAGCATCTAATAAAGGATCTTTAAATTGTAATGAGAACCAGGGAGAAGCTGCATTAGTTAGCATTCCATGTAAAGATGAAGCTAATAATTCTGCTGCATGAATAGCGGTACTATCATAAACAAGTTCAGTTCTTTTAGATCCCTTTGCTTGTTTTTTTGTTACATCAGCTCTTCTTGGTAAAACATAATCACCTATTTCTTGCCAATGACTTTCCCAAGTTCCTCGTAATACTTTTAACTTACTATATCTATCAACAATTTCTTTTGCTTTATTTTTTGACATTAATCACCTAATTTCATTTTTAATAGTTTTTCTGTTTCCCCCAAGAGAAACGATTTACGATCCTTACCAGATAGAATCATATTTTTTTGTAATACGGAATCATATCCCTTTGGTGCACCAAATAATTTTTTATCTTCTAATTTTAAATCTTTTTCTATTTGTTTTTGTTTTTTTAAATCACTACCTTGATATTCACTTGCTAATACTGTTGATGGTTTAAATAATTTTTTAGCAAGTGGTTTTGCAAATACTGGAGCTATTGCAGCCATCACATTCATTTGTGATATTTCTTGTGCTGGTGTTGCTTTTATTGTTCCAGTTTCACCGTACTTATATCCTTTTTCTGCCAACATTTTTTGACCTTTAGAAGTAAGTATTGCTGCTCCACTACTTGTTCTCATTATATTGCCTTTACTATCAACAGCTGCCATCCCTGGAAGTTTAGCAATATTAGATCTTATAATAGCCTGGTCTTGTGATGCTTCCATTCTTGATGGATCTGCTGATTGTGCTTGATTAATAGCTGCACCTAATTGATCTAATTTTTTTGTACCAGCAAATACTTTAGCTTCATTTGCTTTTTTCTTTGCTAATGCTTCTGCACCAGTTGTATGACCTTTAGCTTTTAATTTATTAATTTGGTTTTGAAGTTGGTTTTGTCTTTCATTTTGTTTGTTTTGATTACCCCCAACATCTCTTGATTTTGTTGTTACTGTTGTAGATCCCATTAATAACCTCCAAGCAACGGTTTAAAAATTTTTGCTTTAGAATCATCACCCATTGCTCCAGTTACGATTGTAGAAGCTCTACCTTTTTTCATTACTTTATTTACTCCATCTTTGACAACATCTGTATCTGGTGAAATAGATCCCTCTAAAGGTTTTACTTTTGTATCTGGTTTTACCATTTTTAAAGTTTGTGTTGGTGGTGGAGTAGATCCTCCTAATAACGATCCCATACTTAACTCAATAATGTTGGCTTGTAAGTTTCAGCATCTTCTAACAAACCTTGATTGCTTGTGAGAATAGTTGATTTTCTTCCCTTGCCTTTTGTTTTTGCAACTTCCGCTTCACCAGCTTCTACAACATCCGGATCATCCATTTTAGGAGCATCCGGTAATGGTTTTATTTCTGGTAACGGAGGTGGCATTATAACTTTTGGTTTTAAAAAACCCATTTTATATTACTCCTATTTGTTGTTGTAGCGGTTCATAATTATTATCCGCTATTTGTTGAGGAGCCTTACGATCCCCAATTCCTTGATCCATAGCAATACACATTGTTCTAAAAGCATCAGCTGCATGGGAGCTCCAATCATGTGTTGGTTTCCCCATTACTTTTAATGCTGGATTGTATTTGCGATGGTAATGTCGTAGTGCATCAATCAACCGTTCACATTTCTCACGGTCAATCCATACTGTTGGCATTCTCATTGATGCTGCATGTAAACCATCCTCAATAGAAAGTTTCGGTGCAACACGAAAACGAATACCTAATTCATAAGCTGTTTCTCTTCTGCTTACTCCATTCGAAAAATCTCTTTGTTCAATATCATGCGGAGCTATATGATCTCCATAAAAATATCCTAACTCATCTGCTTTCTTTTCTAAAACTTTTGCAAAATGCGGCAACCCTTCATCTGCTGTTTCATAATAATCACAGATATAAACTGCTCTTCCAACCGTATAGTAAAAAATGATACTGGTTGCATCACCTACTCCTAGATCCCAGGCGGTATTAATTTTAAATCCTGGATCATAAGGAACTTTACCAATTCTTTGTTCATCTTCCATCTTCTCCATTAGTTTTCCATAAACACTACCACTTATGGCAGCGGAGAAGTCGCATTCAAGTTCCTGGCGATATTCATCTTCCGACATTGTATCACGAAGTTGTTTGAGTTCTTCTTCATCCAGGAGTTTTGTTTCAGAAACTTTATATGTTTTTACATACCAGGCTGGATCAGTACATGCCTTTTTATAAATATTATAAAAAAAATTATTGGTTCCTTTAGGAGTTCCTAAAATTAAACAACCACCCTTGCGATCTGATAAAGCTGGTAAAATAATAGAAGTAAAAACTTTCTCTTCCATATCAGCTGCTTCATCAATAACACAGTAATCAAAATAATTTCCACGAATGCTCTCTCCTACCTCACCGGATAAGATTGTAATCCTGGCACCGTTTGGAAGATCTACCTTTAACTCCGAAGCATTAACTTTAACCCCAGGTATATTTTTAGTAAATTGAATTAAATAATCAAAAGCAATAGACTTACCTTGCTTAAAAGTTGGTGCAATATAAGCATAGCGAGGATGTGGTAACGGATTGCGAAAAGCATGTCGTATCAAATGATGCAACGAGAGGTAACTTTTCCCAAATCTTCTATGACATAAAAGTACCGCAAAGCGATGTGTATCTAATGCTTCATGTATTTCTCGTTGATACGGTCTTGGAGAATACGGTATCTTAATGTGCATTAATGTAACATTGTGCTTTCACGATCAATGACATTAGCTTCTTTAAATTGATTAATACCTAAAGTAACAGCAATAAAATCTTTAAATAACTTCATCTCTTTTGAATCGTTAAAACCAACAAAATCTACAGTAACAATATTTTTTTTGTCTTTTGTTTCTCTTGTTGAAAGAATTGCATAAATTCTATCTTCAAAATCATCTATGTGTTCGTCCATCTGTGCGGTTCCATTTCCGGTATCTTTTATCGTTACATACCGCTCCCAGTTTTCCGGGGGGTACCCCAGGCGGATATTTAAAAAAAGACACCTTTCTTTAATTAATTTATTTATTTATTTACCTATTTGAATTTACGAACGATCCACCCAGCTGTTAAAGCTAGAACTGAACCGCAGAAAACAAACAAAAACTACTTGGTGTCCGGATTAATCTCCGGATTAACTGGCAGAAGCTGCTGATTATTATCAGAACTCCTTATCGTGCGCATGAGATCTTTGTCATCGGCTTTTAAATTTGGATCTTCCCAACTAAACACAATCTTATTCTCTCCCTTATGTTCATTAACCAGCTTATCATTGTAGTTAGGAATTAGCTTACTCATTAACCATCTAATGTGCACTAACTTCTCTCTAACTATTCCCATTTCTTGTGGAGTATAATTCTGTTCTAAGATCTCCATAGCTTTATCACCCCAAGTGTGAGCTCCATTAATCCTAGCTTTAGTTATCTGATCGTTAAACTCTTCGTCATCTCTCATCTCACGATAAACTGTTGAGAGTGATACCATTCCTTTACCTTTAATTATTTTAGTTAAAGGATCTCCTAATTGGAGTTGTTCTAATATTTTTTCTTTTAATGATTTGTTTAATTTGCTCATTGGTATAATTCCTAAATGGTAGTAAATTCTTTAATGCTTTAATCCTACCTTCTAATGATTGTTGTCCGGTACTCATACCACCATGATACTTACATTTGCCATTATCTAGTGCTTTACATTGACACGGATTACCGTCATATTTTCTTCGAGCACCACAAATGATTTTCTTCGATGGTCTGCCAACCATGAAACTACATTACTTTCCTAAGTTCACAGACCATGAAAATACTGATGTCATAACAAAACATAGTTTATGCTATGATACAGTAGTTGTTAGTAGTTTTTGTAGGGTTTGTCTATAACTTTTATTTATTCTAATTTGTTCTATCAAATCCAACAACACAATGGATAATCTTTTATCTAATGTGCTTCGATGTTTACCAAGTCTATAACTTATTTCTTTCCAGGGAATATTACCAGCACGACACAATAATAGCTTACGATCATCTTCTTCCTTAACTGTTCCAAGTAATTCATAACAAAACATCATTTGGCTAATTGATCTTGATGATGTTTGTACCTTCAATGTTGGTTTATTCCAGCCATAACCATACCAATCATCTTGTTTTATTTCCCAATAAGTTGTTATTCTTTTTTTAGGCAAGGGAGATGGTAGCCGTTTTTCAGTACGAAGTGCAGCTTTGAACCATTCCATGAGTTGTTTACATGAGATTTCAACCTTAATTTTAGACATTTAATACTTTAGTGGCATATTGTAGTGCATTAAATGCTGTTGATTTATCCTTGGAATATGCTGCTTCATACCAAGAATTAAAATGATCTATTGTTAATCTTTTTTTTACTCTTTGAGCTATAGCTTCTAATGAATTTCTTCTATGCTGCTTTCCTTGAACAACAGCTCTATAAGAAGAATTAGTATGCTTTGTTACATTACCAATTAATCTTTTAACATCAGCTGGATTAACCTTTTCTTCCTCTTTTTCTTCATTCTTAATACTAGTATTTATATTATTATATATATTAATAGATTTGGGTATCACTGGTGATACTGGTATCATTTTTTTACTAGGTTCAATCCAGGTCAATTCTACGAAGTTTATCAAGTATCTATTTGACATCCCCATCTTTCGTTCAACCTTAATAATATTAGATTGTTCTAATAATTTTATAGCTCTTTTAACTGTGGGAGATGATAGATGTAATTTCTTTGATAAATACTCCTGGGAAGGATAGCAGCTCTTTGTTTTATAATTCCAATGATTAACAATCTCATAACCTACTACTCTAGCAGATGGCGGCAAACCTTTGAACCGCATCAGTTGTTGTAAGATATAAAATTTATTCATAAGTTTTATTTTTGTAATAAATTGCTGTTGAGTGATCTCTTCCTAAAAATTTACCAATAGCTGACATAGATTTATTTAATTCAATGACACATCTTTTTGTAAATTCTATCCTAGCAAGAACATGATCCCTGGTTCTCTCTTTTGATTTTAAATTATCAATAGTAATTTCATGCTTCTTACAAACTTGATGTGCAATGTCATACATGCCACCTTTAACAATCCATCTTGGTTGTGAATCTTTAAAATTATTTGCAATATTTTTTAAAATAATAATTTCTTCCTGGGTAAGCTCTACTTTAGGCATACATCCATCCATTTCTTAAATTGTTTATTTCTCTTCATTATTTCAATGAAACCATTACTCATGGCATTCACAACATTCTCTTCCTGGAGCACCTTCTCCAAGCCATAATAATAAAAAATAACATGAGATAATTCATGCCAAACAAGAGCAGCACTATCGGCATTTTGTTTTTCAATAATGCTGCTATCTAATAAAATTATATTTTCTTTTGGATGATAAGATCCTTGTTCATCACAAACCTCACCACTCATAAAACTATCCTGGAGTTTAAAATGAATAGTTGTGTGTAAAAAATCTACTTTAGCTGGAAGCATAGAACGATTGAGGAGTTACTGCTCCGTTTGTTCGTTTTAAAATCTTCCTCATATTAGCCGGTTCTGGTGTTCGTTTTCCCTTACACCATCTCTCAACTGTTCTAGCTGGATTGCTTCCAGAAATTCCTAACAATCCGGCTAAACTAATGTATGAAAAATTGTTTGTTATTCGGTACTCTTGAAGTGTTAATTTATCTGCCATGGCTACCAAATATATATTATTAACCGCTTCGGCAAATAATTTCTTTAGAACATATATTTAACATTGAAAATATTTCCACATATTATACATAGGAATCAATAGCCGTAATGGCTAATAAGGAGGTGTGAGTACAATGACAAAAATTTGTAATGGTTGTGAATTAAAAGCTATTCATCCTATTGTAACTTGTATATTTCCAGCTTTTTACGATAAAATCACAAATCCATACTCTTAAAATCAATTTTTTTTCATAGCCAGGTGTATTAATTATTCTATACCTGGCTTCTTTTTTTACTTAAATTTAGAATAAGTCTAATAGCCACCTCTTAACCATAAAGATTAATTATTGACCAAAGCGGTCTATATTCTCTATATGTTCCATATGTGTTCAAGGATGGTTTATGGAAGGTATTAAAACAACACCAGAATGGTTGATCCGATTTGGATTGGATCACTTTTCACCATCGCAATTAACTTCGCCGTTATGTGTATGGTTGTTTAAATATATTCTTCTTAATCAAAAAGAGAGAAGAGTTCTTCCAGTAGGATCTAAAGCACATGGTGGTAACGGTGCAGCATTATCATTAACTCATTTACTTTCACAAAACATTAAAGAATGCTCCTTTGTATTAGTTGATGATGCAGAAAAGCAGATTATTATGCCTCCTAAAGAAGTAAGAGATGCTCTTGCTGCTGGGATGAAGGTGTTGCATCGTAACCTCGGATGGAATGAAAAAGAACAAGAACAACGATTTGCAAATCAAAAAAGTTTACCTGGAGTAGTAAATAATGCTTTAGCAGCACTTAAACCTTTATTAGAAAAAGGAAAAAATAAAACTGTATTTTGTGAAGAATATGTTTCTTTACAATTAAAAGATGTCCAGGTTCCTATTATCGGTAGATTAGATTATCGAAGAGATCAAAATTTTTATGAATTAAAAACTAAATGGAGAAAAAGAGGTAAAGTTAAAAAAGATGGCACCAGGTCTTTTTATCAAGTTAAATGTCCAGAAGAAAATGATTTAGGATTTTCACCACATATAAATCATGTAAAACAAGTTGCTGTATATTGGAAAGCAACTGGTTACAAACCACATTTAGTTTATGCTTCTGATGTAGATTTTAAAGTTTTCCACGAAGGAAATTGTGAGCATTTAAAACCAAAATTTTTGGAAGAGATGCTGCAAGAAGTTCGTGCTTCAGCCATTGCACGACAAAATATAATTAAAAAAAGTTCTACTGCACAAGAAGCAGCAATGCTGGTGCAACCACAATGGGATTCCTTTTATTGGGATATGCCGGTGGAATGGTTGAGTAGAGCAAAAGACTTATGGAGATACTGATGAAAGCAAATGTCTTACAATTACCGATTGTTATTCCATCACGAATAATTTGCACCAGGCAAATGTGGGTGAATATGGATCGTGAAGAAAAAGTAAAAGCGGAGTGCAAAAGGAGAAAAGAAAATCCTCCTAAATTAACAGCACTTCAAAAAAGATTAAACAATTTAATAACATTACAAGATGAATAAAAATTATAATGAAACTTTAGCAGCTGCTATAAAAGAAATTGGTGAACTGGATAATAAAAATAAAGTTCGCATACACGGAAAATTTTATACAATGGTTCAAGATCGTATATCGATCTTTAGAAAGCATTTCGGATGTGATGCACAAATAGATACAACTCAAACTTACGAACCAAACATAGTTCGTTCCGAAACAACAATAAGTATTGGTGGTGAAAGAGTTGCTAATGGTATTGCAGAAGAAAAGCGAGATAGTTCAGCCATACATAGAACAAGTGCAGCAGAAGTTGCGGAAACAAGTTCTATTGGAAGAGCTCTTGCAAATTTATCCTTGCATGGTGGAGAGTATGCTTCTGCAAATGAAGTTACAACTGCTATTGCTCAACAAAAGGAGAAAACTGATGACATAGCGAAAGATAAAAAAACTATTAATAAAAATCTGAACGGTGAGGGGAACAATAAGGTTTCCCCTCCTACAATTCCAGAAGAGTTGGCTATAGTTTTGGCTAACTTTGATGCTGCTAGGCATCTTGGAGAATTACAAAAAAAAGCTGGTATGCACAAAGAATATTTAGGTTCGCTAGATAAGAATTTGTATGAACATGCCACTTTAAATTATCAAGCAAATGAGGAGAGATTAACCAATGGCAGATAATGATTTTAAAACAGAACCAGGGAGAGGTGCAATGTTTCCAAATGGAAATAAAAGTGAAGAAAGTAAACACGATCATTTTGGATCATTTGTAGCTGATAGAGATATAAAAGCTAATGAAGAGGTAAAGTTTAATGCTTATAATAATACTTCACAAGGCGGAAAAAAATATATCGGTATTCAGTTAAAAAATCCAAATTATAAATCTAACAAACCTCCATTTTAATGGATCATAAAGAATTAATACATAAGGCAGCAGACCTTATTACCAAT
>TARA_R100000781_G_scaffold303_2_pt1 | contig 26276 bp, 26 predicted proteins | sample TARA_R100000781 | Tara Oceans TARA_R100000781 (sample SAMEA2623385) | marine metagenome | biome: marine biome (ENVO:00000447); feature: deep chlorophyll maximum layer (ENVO:xxxxxxxx); material: "saline water (ENVO:00002010), including plankton (ENVO:xxxxxxxx)" | depth 60 m | reverse complement strand
TTTATTTGCTCTATCTGAAGCAGTTACATTTAAAACAGCTTGTGTTTCAGTTGCATCAGAAGCAAGTAATGTGTCAGAGAATCTAATATCTCTTTCAGTAGTATTTTTAAGCTGTTGGACTTGATTTACAATTAAATCTAATTGACTTTCAAGTGATTCTGCATCAATTAAAGAGTTATTTAATAAATCAGTATTTTGTTGAAAAGGAACTTCTCTAAGTAGAAGTATTTTTACATTGGTTGGAGGAGCAACTAAAAATTTAACTGTTGCTGTTGTTCCTGAGATTGTAACTGTATAATCAGTAGTTATAGCTTTTAGTAAGGTTTTATTCCAAGTAAGAGTACCTTCACCATTAGTTGTAATAGCTGATACACCAGCACCTACCGCAGTTTCTAATTTCCAAGTTGTTGCTTGTTTTTCTCTAATATAATAATCAGTATTAGCTAATAAGCCAGTAGGTAACGAAGTTGCGGCTGAAACCCTTATAACTTCTCCATTTATATGTCCATGTGAAGTATTTGCTGAACCATTAAGAGTTACATTTGTAAATGTTGAGTTATTATCTTTATCAGCAGTAAATGTACCAGTATTTGTTAAATAAACTTTAATATGGGATGCATCTTTAACAGGAATATTAGTCCCACTAGAAGCAAATACATACTCAGTTGAACTATTATTTCCAGTAAATTCTGCTCTATTTAGATCCGTTGTAATCATGAAAAACCCCCATATGACCAGAAACTAGAAGGATTAACTAAAAATCCATTATTAGTTCCTTCTTCTCTTGCTTCCATTCTTTTTAGGTATCCCGGAGTCATTGTTTCCATTACACCATAATGTAAAGCATAGTTTAAAACGGCCTCTGTCCAAAATAAATTACCGTATGGAATACTATAACGCAAGTTTTTCCATAATTCTTGTGCATTTGTATCACCATTTACTAATCCTGTAACTAATCCACCCCAATTTTTAATGGTAGAATATGCACTTCCTCCTATTACTTCATCTACTTCATGCTGATACCTTCCATATTGTCCTGCTATAAAATCACCTATAAATCCAGCCAAACCACTATATACTAAAGCATCTGTTAATGTTTTTGGGTCATCAAATGCTGGAGGTTGCTTCCCTGCTACCATGTTTTTTAGACTAATAGAAGCATATCCAAATGTCAAGGCTGGTAATACATGCATTAAAGATGGTAACCCCATATCGTACATTCTAGGCATTAAAGCTCTTATGAATTTTACTTGATGTGTTCTAAATTGAAAGAATAATCTTGATAATGTTTCTGGAACTGATCCTCTTTTTGTATCACCATACATCCATGCCCTGTCTGCCGCTCCTGCTTCTGGCACACCTAATCTACTTTCCATAACAAAAAACCTATTCAGGCTTTCTCTTAACTTTTTAGAACCGCCATGATCTTTAACCCAATCTGATGTAATATATTTAATTTTTTTTGATCCTTTCTTACCTTTAAATAAAGTTTCATCAAATGAACCTATATCTGTTAATTCTTTCCATTCTTTCTCATTTATACCATATTCACCAATTAATTTCCTAAATCTTTTCCCATCTTCACTTTTTAAAAGATCTGCATATGATAATTTCATTTTATTAGCAAAATTATTAGACATCATTTTTGCTAATCCTTCTCTACTTGCATTTGTCCACCAATTCAAGAGATTCCAATCAAACATTTTATCTGTCATATCATTTAATAACCCCATTTTTGGATTATTTATAAAATTTCTTGAATAACTTTCAAATATGCCATCAACTCCTACATTTAATTGTCTTAAAAAGATATCTCTTTCTTCTTTGCTAACCTTTTGAAATGCTCTCCTAAGCATATGGTTTGCTAATCCCATATATCCTTTACCTACTCCTGTTCCTTGAAAATGAAGAACTAATGCGCTTGTCCATTGGTCATTAACAGAGGTAAGTGTTGCTTTCCCTAATTTGGTTAGATATTCCATAAATTGAAAGCCCATTACAAATTTAGCAAAAGTTGGTCTCGCAATCATATATGCATCTCCAGATACTTGTGCTAATGCACCTCTCAATCTCCTAAGTTGACCATCACTTATTTTCCCATGTTCATGTAGCATTTCCATTGCTATTTTAGTTTTTGTAATGGGATTAACATCTTCTTCTGTAGCTAACTTTAAATTCTTTTGTGCTTCTTTTATTGCTTCTGGTTCTTCTGATTTTTTTGCTTCTCCTAATTCATCTTGTAATTTCTTTAGTGTTTTTTCATCAGGCGTTTTACTAATTCTGTAACCATAGCCCATTGCTTCACCTAAAGCTATATTATTATCAATTAAGGTCATATTTTCCATAATTGCATGAGCCATATTTTCATGCCCATATTTGGTATTATAAGCCATCAAATCAGCAGTACTCTTAAAAGAAAATGTTCTTCTCATTCTAAGATATTGTACTAACATACCTTCATCTGAACCTTCTCCTGTCATTTGCTTATATGCAGATCTTAGATACTTTTTCATATCAAATTCTTCTGATAATTCGATACCTCTTTCTGCTAATGCATTAATCATTTGTTCTTTAGTTTTTTCATAATCTAATCTAACAAAGATATCATCTACCCAACCATCTTCTCCTGCTTCCATCATTCTAAAGGTATCATGCCATTGTTTAGTAATATAATCATCTCTTATACTAACTCCAGCACCAAAAGTATTCATTTCTCCTACTTGACCAATTTGCCAATCATTAATAGCTTTAGCAAATTTATGCGCTCTTTTGTTACCTGTTTTGGATTTTGGTGTCCATCCATCTAATTCTTCTAAAAGATGAGCTACAAACTGAGGTTTATTTAAAAGACGTTTAATACTATTGTTATTATCTCCTAGTATAGAAGCCATATACCCGAATCTTGACTGCGCTCTCGTTAATGCTCGAGATGTAATTCCTTTTGCATCACCTACCAACAAGTTAAATAACTCTTTATAAGGTTTATCACTTTCAAATACAATTGTCTTTAAAATGTCTAAATAATCATCTGTTTTTTTTCTTGATATAATATCACTAATATCTGGTAAAGAACCATCCTCCATCGCTTTAACGATGATATCACGCACTTCATTGGCACTTTTACCTTGTTCTGCAAGAGAATCAATGAACCTTTGTTCTTTTTCACTAAATCCAGCTTTAGATAATATATCGAAACACTTTTGGCTCATTTGAATTTACACCCAAAGAATTTATCTAAAAGTTTACTTGTTCCTGTATATACATCACCACCTAACTCTTTAACATATTCTGTAATAGGATGTAATGCTTTATTCTGTTCTGCTTTTATTGCCGCCTCTACATCACCTTGTTTTTGGTTCCATTCTGCTTCTGCTTCTTCTTTAGTAAATTGTTTAGGTGATTTAGATCCAGTTCCATTCCATCTAGATTCACCCCATTGTTTAAAGTCATTAATATTTTTACCCAAAAATTCTCCCAATTGTGTGTCGGTAAACTGTGATTTTAATTTCCTAGCCATTGGGACTGTACCTAAGATACCTCCAGCTAAAGTAGCAATACCTATATCTGTCATAGCCGCTATATAATCTGAATCTTTATTATTTTCAGCCGCACCTTTAACCATTTGGAAAGTCGCTTCTGCAAATCCTGCTTCTCCTGCATAAATTGCTACTGGTTTTAATGGCGAAGATATTGTTGTTAGAGTCTTACTAATAAAACTACTATTAGCTGGAGATACAGCAGTTTGAGATAAAGTTGAAACAGATTGAAATCTTTTTGTTAATTTTGAACCCATAGCACCAAGTTTAGATGTTATCCCCATAAATGGTACATATGTTAATGGATCAAATAATGCTGTACCAACCATTGTAGCTACATTATGAGCCGCCCATTGGTCAGTATTCTTCATATACTCACTATAATATACTTCTCTGTCAATTTGATCCGCATCTAACTCAGCTTGCAGTTCAGTCATTCCTTCAAACCAATCTAATCCATCTCTTTTTGCAGGATGCGTTTCCCATTCATCCTTACTTATTTCTGCTGATTCATCTAAGGCATTAGCAACTATTCTTCCAGCGTAATGGATGGGATTACTTTGTCCTGCAATTAAAAATCTCTCAAGTTGAGCATTTATTTGTTGCTCCATTGATGGTTGATACTTTTTTATAGCATTACCAAATACTTGATTCCTATACCATCCGCTACCTTGATCTATATCGTAATCTTGTATTACCATAATCAATACCTTTGAAAAACTCTTGGAGGTGATATCGCTGTGGCTAGTTCCCCCCACATTTGATTCCACCATCTATCTTTCCAATTATAAGTATGTTCAGTTATATGTAAATTCCACGCTTTTTCAAATTCGGGTTCTGATTTATCTTTGTGTTCTTCCCAAAATTTTTTAATAATATTATCATATTCAAATTTTCTTGGATCAGCCATTTCTATAGCCCAATGTGGTACACTCTTCCAACTAGAAAACAATGGAGCTGAATTTTCTTGGGTGAACTCCATAGATTTTTTACCAGTATCAGGATTCTCAACCATCTTCCCAAATTTTTTATAATAATCACCTATCTTAGTTTTTAATGTATCTTGACCAAGAAAACTATAATCATGATCTTCAGGAATTTCAGTTGCACCACCATATTCCTTAGGTCTTTGTTTAATACCTTTTTCAAGTTGCTCTTGTTGCCAAACAGCATTAGTTTCATACCAATCATTCTGTGCTTCCATAAAATAATATGATTTAGCATCTTTTATTATCTGAAATGCTACTTTATTAGGAATAATCATATCTTGAATTGTTTTTTTATTTAACTGTTTTGAAAAAGGGCCATCGTCTTGGATTATTTTTGGTCTCCCTACAGGTCTATAACGACCCTGTGAGTGTATGCCACCCATTATAACAGCTTCCATTCCTGTACTATTATTATTTCGTCTAAAAGAAATCCACATAGTACCTTCTGGACCATATTCTGCTTTAATTTCATCATTCATTCTTTGTACTGTATCAATAACATTTTTTCCTGATAAGTTAGCATCATCAGGTATTGGTACAATTTTATGTCCTTTCTTTTTATCAAAATACATGAGCATATATGGGATTCCTTTTTCTACATCTGTTATATCTATTTGTTCTCTATCTAATTCTAAAGTAGAAAAAACTAAATTTTCAGTACCACCTGTATCAATGACTCTATAATTTCTATAAATATGTTGTGCTATAGAAATTCTATCATCTTCCCACATCATAGTACCATCTCTGAAGGTAGAATTATGCTTTAAAATATCTATTAAATGACCATGAGCATTCCTTCTATTACCTTTTTGAATCATTGCTGGCATATATTGAGTAAAAATATCACGATATTCATACTTAGCATTATCTCCATTACCTCCTAATTGTACTGGCACACCACTTATATCATCTTTATATAAAGTATCAAATATAGCTTTCCTATCATTTATATCTAATTCATCATATAAATCAACAAATGCAGATTTAGCCATATTCAATTTACCCGGATTTTGTTGATCTAAACCAAGAACAGTTCCTTGATGCCATCTTATATAATCTTCGGAATCTGGACGGTTTTTCACTTTATCCATCCAAATACTAAATTCCTCAAAATTTTCAAACGGATTCATTGTAATTTCTCTTTATCAAATTTTTTTGTCTTAAATGTATCATAACCATGTAATATCCTTGCTCCGTCAAGTGCTGGTTTTGGTGCATAATGACTCCATTTAAAATCATCCAATTTTAAATATGGATTTAATAATTGTAATGACTTCATATGATTAAAAAGATCCTTCTTTTCTTCCCTGCTAAGCAAACCTCCCGATGGATCAGAACCTGCCTTACTAACTTTTTCTAATAATCCTATATCAGAAAGTGCTGTTGCATTTGGGAAATTTATAAGACTTTGTTGTCTTGGTCTAAAGAAATTATTATCTGCAAATTCATATGCACCATAGATATCATTCCTTTTACCTTCTTTATCAATAGTTTTTTCTTTCCAATTTTCACGAGTTTCATTTAATTTCTGTGGAGACATTTTTAAATAAGTTTCTTTATCATGGTGTAAAAGATTAAAATCAGTTATTAATTCATCAATTTTTTCTTTTTGCTCCTCATGGGAACTATTATATAACATATATACTTCATTATCTGTATCCGTAATAGGATTTATAATTTCTGCGGTACCAGATGAAAACATTCGAGTATTATGATACTTTATAACACTGTTTACAATTTGATTAAATTGGGCTGGTCTTAGTTTTACTTCATTACCTGTAAGCCAATATTTATGTGTATGAGGTTTAATAATATCTCTCATTTTTGTTTGAACATCATCAAAATTCAAATCATATTTATTACTTATTTTATTAATTATGTAGTCTTTTGGTCTAAATCCTTTACCTTTTACATATGTATAATTATCTCTAATATGTTTACGTTGTATATGCAAATCTTTCGAACTTATATTTAATTCTAAATCACCCATTTGATTATTAAAATTTCTTGCTTTTTCTTTTTTATTTATAGCATCTTCTCCTCTCCAAGCAATTAATATATGTTCTTGTAATTTAGCAGGATCATAATTAGGATAATTTTCTAATATACCATCTTTAATAACATATCTTTCTGTCTCAATATCATCTTCTGTTTCACCTAAATTAATTTGATTATTTTGAGAACTTGGAGGAGGACTCTTCTTAAAATCGGCAAATGTTTGTAAAAACAGTTCTGGATTCTGAGCGGCAAAAAGTTTTTGGGACATATTAAAATTATTTCTTTCAGCTCTTTCAGCATTTTCAGCTTCCTTGCTTATTGCTGTATCTAAATATTTTGCAACTTTAGAAGGATCAACCGATACACCTCCAACAGAATAAGTTTCAATAGTACGGACAGATAAACCAGACTTTGATCCATATTTTGAATCACCCTTACCCATTGGATCTGGTTGATGTGGTGTTGAAATATTTTGCTTAAATCCTTTTTTAATCTGATCTAATGCTTCTTTTGGATTCTGAGATAAATGCCTTGCGAAAACCATTCCTGCTAAATCTTGTTTAAAATTCATCAATAATGTATCTGCCTCACTTTGTCTCAAAGTTTGATGTTTTATTTCTTCTCCTAAACGTGCTTCAAAATCTTTAGCCGCTTTTTCAGCTAATTCATTACTATTTGGTTTCCAAAATGTTTTAGGTAAATCATCCCCCCTAGACATAGCTGTTAAACCACTATTAAAGCTATTAAGGCTCTTAACACGATCAGTCTCTAACATTTTTTTGCCTCTATTTACTAATTCTTTAGCAAAAACAGTTTGAGATTTTATCATAAATGCTTCATTTCCATATTTTACTGCTGGCTCTAATTGCTTTTTTGCATCTTCTGATATATCTTCAGACATTGTATAAGGTGATAATTTATTTTTACCATATGCATATTCATCATCTAAATAATCTTGTTCCATATTTTTTGGACTTAGATATTTAGAACTTATTTGATTTAAGTTACTATCTCTAAGTGCTTCTTGCTTTAGAAAATGGGTATCCATTTTTAACTTTTCTTCATGGATTTCTTGCCTAATACGATTTTGTTCAACTTTATCCCATGCATTAAATAGATCAACAGCACCTTGCTCTAGAAGTTTTGTAACCCTTATATGATGGTCACTACCTATATCATTAACTTGAGCTTCAGGGACAGCACTACGCCCACCCATAGATAATGGTTTAGTATTTATTCTAGTTTTTTTATAATTAGGTCTTGCTATTTCCATTTTAACTCTTTATTTAAGGACGTACGAATCTTTCACCACTTTTGGACCAAGATGCTTTAAAAGGATTGGTATATCTGGCTTTTGGTTTCCAAACAGAACCACCACTTTTTCTCATTAACTGTGGTGGTAACAACCCCGGTGGTCTTTTATATTGATATCCACCACTTTTATTAAGAATACCCATAGCTTTGTTACTTTGACGTTGTGAATGACCTCTAACTATTGGCGCCCATTTTTCTTGTTGTGACATATTTGCTGGACCCATAAAAGCACCACTTGCTTTTGCCTTTTGCCTCAATTGGTCATTAGTCATTTGACCTAATTTAGTAAATCGACTTGGAGAATAAGCATCAGGACTCTTAGGAGTATTATCAAAATGCCCTCCACTACGACCTATATATGAGTGAGGTTTAGATTCTTGACCTCTTGTATCAGATGAAGCTGTATGCTCTCCTCTACCTCCTTTTACTTGACCAGCAACAGCACTTGCACCAGAAAACCATTTTTGGAAATCACCTGATCCAAATCCAGCAGTTACTACTGAGGTAACAGCACTAATACCAGCTTCCAATTTAGCATCTCTTCCTGCTTGTCTAGCATCAGAAGCACCATCTCTAATAGCTTCTGCTTGCGCTTTTGCTTCCCTTGTAATTCTTTCTGATTCTAAATTAGTTTCATATTTATTTCTTTCAATATTTATATCCATAACAGCTCTGACATTAGCTTCGTCTAATCTAGCATTATTTACCAATGCCATTTGTACATCTACAGCAGTTCCCTCACCTGATACAACACCACTACCTCCTGTTTCCGCTTTAGCAGATTCTCTATTTAATGCTCCATCTATTCTAATATTTTCTATTGCATCACCACTCTGGCTTTTCATTCCAAGATAGTTAGAGTAGCTAGATTTTTTTAATCCTCTTACATCCTCTTTTGCCTGTTGTTCTACTTTTGCCGCTTGTGCATCTAATTTGTCTCCAATACGATCACCTTTTTTTGCGGCTAGAATACCCTCTCTACCTTTCAAGGCTACTGTTGATCCTACAAACCACCAACTCATGCTACCTCCAATTCTTCATAATCTTTTGCAATAAGCTCATTTTCAATTTGATCAAGAGTTGTTTTATTAGTTGGATGTACTGTTACAAATGTACAATCTGTATGAGCTAATATTACTCTTTTTGTACCTACTGGAGTAACACCATAATAAGGAGCAGAAATACGCATTTCACCTTCTTCTGATAATATGGACATTTCTCCTTTTAAAAGGAAAAAAGGATGTTCAACTTTATGTATCTTTGTTACTAACATTGCACCAGCAGGGTTAAATATCTCCCTTACATACTGATGTTTACAAAATGTATGCTTTACAGGACTAAAATCTGGATTTTTTTCTGGTGTATATGTCTTTTCATCTTCCAACATTTTATTCTGTAATGCAATTATTCCTTTTCTATATTGTTCTTTTGTATAATTTGTAGGAAAAAACTCATCTGGTGTATTAATAGTTGCTTGGAATCTTTTATATTCTACGAAATCCCATGCTTCATCAAAAGGAAATGTATGTTCGATATTAAATTTTTTATTCATATCATCAAACTGGAGTCTTGCTGATTCCCGATCCACTATGTACCTCCTGTTTCTGATTCTATTACAAGAGCATTTATTTGCATAGGGAAAGGACCATTTGAAATTATTTCTAAATTATGTACATCCCAACCTATTCCAGATAATGATAATTCCCTTTTACCAGAAAAAAGATCAATTTGATTACCCATTTGATTTTGCATTGATCTAAATAGTATCTCTTCTGATAAATCGTTATATTCAATTTGAATACCTAAAGATTCTTCTATTAATAAAACTAAAGTTAATAATCTTTTAGAATATGAATACTGATTTTTAGGTGATGCTGGTTCTAATGTTTCCATTATTCCAGAATAAGGCAACCCTAATACAACATCAGTAGCTTCATAATTATTAAGAACTACAGATCCATTAGTTGCTACAGTTTTATTAATATGTTGCATCCCACCATAATATATTTGTACTTCTTGTCCTACTAAGTGAGTTAATCCATTAACAGTTGAAGTTACCCAATTATGAGTAGGTGATCCAGCATTTGTATATGCTATTGCGGTTCCTCCTGATGCTAATGCAAGCCTGAATGTATTTGCATCAACATATTTTACATAATAATCTTGATCTGCTACTAATCCTGTTGGCAATGAACCACCAGTATTTGACACACGGATAACTTGTGTATCAATTAATCCATGACCACTAGATGTAACTAACATTCCAGAACTACTAGATACTGTAAATGATTTACCACTAATAGATTTTGTTAAAGCACTATCTGAGAAAACATAATGATTCCTTGCTAATGCTCCTTCTTTTGGGAATCTACCCATTGTCTCAACATAATATGTTGGACTACCATTAATTGTTCTTTCAACTTTTAGCCATAATTGATCGTGACTTGCAGTTGGTATCATTTCTATATCTGTTACTTTAGTATCTGCCCCTCCTAATGTATGTTCTGCCCATGCTTGAAATTCTGCTTGTCTATCATAACTTAATGATAAAAGTCTACCATCATTCATCATTACCCAAATAATATTATTCGGTCTTTCTTGCCAAATCATTTTTTTAATTTCAGACGATTTAATAATATCATAACCTTTTAATGATATTTTACTCGAAAACCATTGTCCTTGTTGACCTTCAAATATTAATGCCTGTACATCTTTGCCTCCAATTTGGGGATAAATTAAAGTATTAGATACTACAATAGGAGGTGTATCAGTTGCAGAAAATGTTGTTTCTCTATTAATTGTATATCTAAATGGTGTAACTACTAGATTAGTTTCTGATCCATAAAGCATATAAACACCAGCAGATGTACCCATTGCTAGTTTCTTTGATTCTGCTAACCATTTTATTTCATCTAATGTATCTGAATCTAATGTAAAACTTAATCCATTTGAATCTGTTATTATTTCTCTTGCTAATCCGTCTGTAACTGATGAACCAGCATCTTGAGCCGCAATTTCTGTAGGTGCAAAAGAAAAGAAATCCGCAGATTTAGAGAGCCATATTGTAGAAGGATTAGTTGTAGTAGCGGCTAATACCATTCTTTGCTGATATATTTGAGCTACTTGAGGCCATCCTCTTGCATCACTAAATATTCCTAAACGAAATTCTGATGTACCTTTTGTATTGTCAGTAGTATTTTCTCTTGTATTACAAATTTCTGTTTTAAGTATAACAGTAAATTCTCTTTTACCTCCTGATGTTGTTACACTACCACTTTTAATAATTCCCCAAGCCCATCTTATTCCACCAATTGCTTCTAAAGGTCTTGATAATGGATTAACTCTAATTAACCTCCCCTCATCTGCACTTGTAAACATACTATTACTTGTAGTAGTTTCCGTATTCCCACCTAAATACTCTTTAAATACAACTTCTGACCCTGATTCATATCTTGGTCTAGATAATTTAACAGAAGCATTAGCATATGTTTGACCACTTGCAATAGCAAATTCTAGTGCTTGTCCGGCATCGGATGAAGATACTTTAAATGTGCTAGAAGTAGTAGATACAACATACCAATCTTTAGTACCATTATATGCAACTGGTGTACTAGCAGTATTAACAAGATTACCCCAATCACCAGTACCTACTAAACGAACCTTCATCCCTGTTTGAAGGCCATGATTCATTAAAACAATACTATTAGTTGATACATCAAATTCTACATTTGCAATTTCTTTAAAGCTAGTAGGTTCAGTTTTTAATTTAATAGTATATTGATTTTTATCAGAAACACTTCCTTCTTCTTTGTAAATATTAATAGAATCATAAGGACCATCCTCCATAACATATTCTTGGACAGACCATTTACTACCATCTTCACATACATCATCACCAGTATCAGTTAGATCAACTGTACGGATAATAGTATATGGTTTCCTTGTGGGGCAACAAACAAATATATAATCTCCACTTTGTGTAGTTTTAAGATTATTTATTTCTGTTGATGACCACGCTAGACCATCTATTTCGAATGTTGCTGGAGTGGAGTCTTTGTTTTTTAAGAGTCTGTCCTGTGACCATACTCTCAAATAGGAGGAGCCACTAGCATAACCAATTTCTAAAATATAAGTATTATCTTTATCTTTAAAAAATGGATGCAGAGTAGCAGAAGAGTTTTTTGCTAAATCTATATAATTTGTTCCCGGTCTCTTTACACAAGGGCCAGAAAGCGTAGGGATCATATTCTTACATGATTTTAACCCATAACTATAAAATTCTTCACTCGATCTACCATGAAATGCTTTAGCTAAAACACCTTCAGTAAATTTTGGTTGCAAAAACTCATACTTTGCCATAGTAAACTTTACGTCTGCTCTGCGGAACTTTTAGTCTTCCATGCTTCCATATCAACTTCATAACCTAAAGATGGTGTATTAAAGGTTCTATGAATAACATGATACTGTCCACGTTTTGAATTAAAGTAAGATGATCTTTCTCTATGATCAGGTGTCCTATCTTTAGAATTAGCAGATCTAGCTTCTTGTAAAGCTATAACATACTTCCTCATCATCTCATCCTTTAATCCTGCTTTACTTGTTAAAGTTTCTGCAATCTCTAAAGCTAATTTCATTGCAATAGCTTCGGATAATAAGGAATCTAAATTATTAATATCTGTTGGAACTGCAACATATAATAGATATAAAGAAGTTTCATTCGATAGAAGGTTCCGTTTTTCTACCTGAAATTTTGATACTGGATTAACTTCAACTACTTTGATGCAATCAGCAGGAAGTTGAAACATATAATTCCAACCAAAAACAGGCGCACCAATTTGTGTTAATTCTTTTCTTTCTAATGCACTATTCCAGACATGCATTCGTAGAACAGTTGTAATAACATCATCTATCCTGCCATTACAAGCTCTTGCTCTAGCATTATTATCTGTTAAACTTTGAATACTTGATTCGCCTAGATTACTCAAGGCAAGGTTAGCTATACCAGTTTTATCCATAATAAACTGTTAGTAATGGGGGTCAGTTACCCAACCCCCGATTGAAATTAATCAATTGTATATGCTACATAAATACTAACTACCTTGCTATCAGCAGGAGCCGCATTAAATGTAACTACTACACTACATTCATCAGCTAATGATGTAGGTGTAAGGGAAATCCCTTTATTTCCTGCCGCAGTTGAAGCACCTCCCATTTTCCAATAAGAAATTGCTCCACTTGCCGCAACACCATCATGCCAACCATCTAAATCACTTGATCCGCTTGATAAAACAGCTTCCCAACCAACATCAACAGTTGTGCTATTAGTGAGATCAGCAGAAAAACCTACTGCCACTTCCCATACCTTACAATCAGCAGGAAGTCTGCCCATGTAAAGTTTATCACCACTACCTGTGGAACTTGTTGTAAACGTATCATACAAAACACGCATCCGCCCACCCTGTGTAGCTACATTAGTTAGCTTTGCAGGGAGTGTAACAAATCGTTTTTTGTAATCTACTCCATATATATCAGCCATATTTTCCTTTCAAGTTATGGGTTAAGGTTTATAACAGTCAATTTGAATGACCATCTCTTCCCATACTCGAGTTGCACCAATATCCATTTCAAAATATGCATATGGTACAAAACTTTTATCGGCACGACGCTCAATCTCAGTCACAGGCTCTTCCCAAGAACAAAATGCTAGTCCTTGAGGATGGAATGCTAATACACTTTCTACTTGTGTAGCACCGCTACCAGTAGTAGGCATATTTTCATACCTGATGAACTGAAATCCAGCAAAGTAGTTGGTCTGTCCTTCAACCAAAGCACGAATATTATTATAATCAGCACTTTGTACCCTTGTAGAATGCAACAGAGCTTCTATTTGAGCGGCAGAACATACTATAAAATAAAGTGGATTACCACCTTCATCATACTGATCTGCTTCTTGCTCAGATAACAGTCTACGAGCATTCAACAACTTGTCGATTGATAATGTACGACCAGTAGCCGATGTAGAACTGATTATCCCTGCTGTTTCTACATTAGGAGTTGTACTGTTATGGACATAAGTTTTGTCAATGAAGGATTTAGGGAAGTTTGTACTATTCCATACAATCTCCGTTGCTCCATCCATTGCTCCGCCATCTGATTCATATGCTGAACCAAATGCGGCATCAACGATTACTGCATCCATTTTCCTTGCCATTGCCATTGAAGTAGCTTCTGCATAAGGCTGAAACACATCATAGTTCATTCTACGAGTGTCAAAACCTTCTACAAAGAATCCCGCATTTTTAGGTTGTGCGGATACTCTCCTACGTTTATGGGAAATGGCTTGTACTGGTGAATCAGCAAACCTTGCTACCTTGTCAAGTGCTTCGTTAGTTCCGATCTTATCAATGAACTCGGCTACACCTTGACAGTCTGGTTTGTTAGTTACGAAATTACGTAACCTTGATGTTTTTTGTTGAAGCGCATGTAATACATCAGCAGAATAGCGATGTATATACGACGTTTCAATGTCATAAAAATTAGCCATGTTGTTTTTCCGTTATGAAAAATTGAATACACTAAACCTAGTGATTATCCATTAAAGGATCACAACAGACTTTCCAACAGGGCTAATAGCTTATCTGCCTTATTGTCTTTATTTCGGTTTTACTCCACTATGGAGTTGTACTATTACCTAGCTCGTTGCTGACTAGGATATCCTATACTAAAGAGCCTACCCATTTTAGACATTGCCGCCTTATGACCGGGTTCTCTATTATCACGATAAGATTTAGAAAATTCCTTATCAGAATACAAATTCTGAATTTCTGCACGAGCCTGTTCAGGAGACATTTGATTAGCTCCAAGACCTGTACCGACAACCAATGAATCTTCACCTAATCTCTCACCAACTTTAGCAAAAATACGAAGTAACTCAGGATGGTTGCCCAATCCTGTTTCATCCATTAATTTTTGTAATTCTGGTGTAGAAAATTCAGCGAAAGCTCTCGATGCCATGTCCATTTTGCCATCAAAATTTTTCCCCCATTCTTTTTGAAGCTCAATCTGTCCATCTATATCTAATTGACGTTGTGCTTCTTGATATTCTCTAGCTTCATCTTCTTTTATCTCTCCATAAAGGTTTAAGATACTTTCAGCTTGAGTCTGTGTTAGACCATGATGATGAGCAAATTCTTTATATCCATCTAGTGTACCTTCTGGATCTTCTCCTACAATTTCATCAAAATTGTAACCATTTGCTTGTTCTGGTCTGCCTATTTGATTGTAAAATCCATTCTTATCTTCACCTTCTTGTGGGATTCGTACTAAAGTATTAGGATCACCTCCTATCTTTTTTACTGCATTAACGTAGGACTTTGCAAGTTTATCTACGGAATCAAAAGTCTGGAGACTTGGTTCTTCCCTCAATCCTTCAGGCAAAGATGTTGGGTCAAATTGTAAAGCCGAAGTTTCGCCACTATCTGCTTGCCCTGTTTCCACAGGGGCTTGTGCTTCTTCTGACATAGTTATTTTAGGTTAGAGTTATGCCCGATTTTGAACTCGAGCCTGTTCCTGCAAGTCAATTCGTTTCCTAATGGCTTCCAAATCTGCACCAACGAGATTTATTATCTCCATTACTACAGTTCTTCTACCTTCTTGCCATGCAGAGGTATATGGATCATTAGCATGAGAAGTTTGGAAAACAAAATGTGCATTAGAAAGCATTGCTAATACATCTTGTCCTTCTTCTCCACTAAAGACCTCTTTAAAACTTGATCTTTTACCTTTTTCTTGTAACCAACGTGAAATCATCTACTTGGTGTATGACAACTCTGACATAATAATGTTTGATATGCCGGAGCTTTAATTTTAGCTTTTGTATCTCTACCAGTAATCGACTTAAATTTAACTGCCGATTTTGGAGAAAATGATAAATCATGTTTAACATTAATCTTTTCAATATGTTCAGCAAACCATTTGACATTATGTGAAGGTGTCCAATCTGCTAAACTTTTTGTACCTTTTTCTATATTAGTTTTTCTACTTGCAATAACTAAATTATCTAAATCATGCCCTACCGCCCTTCTTTCTTTAACAGATTTTTCTACACCACCTTGCATAAAGGCATCATATTTTGATAAAGGATGTTCTACTTGTTCACCTCTCATAGTTGTTGTAAAAGTATTTGCATATGGTTTTTCCCAACCTCTAAGTTGCCCATACTTTTTATTTTTTGCTATAAAAACTTGTCTATCATGCTTCCATGCTTTTGGATCAGTATAATCATCACCAAAATAATGTATTCTAGCACCTTTAGTATTAACAATATTTTGTTTTGTACCGCCTACACTTTTAACCATTCTGCCCCTTTTATTTAAGGGGAAGTTTTTACCAGTTTTTAAGTCACTCATGCGGCCTCCGCTTTAGCTCTTTGTGCTTCTGCGTTTGCAGATTGTTCATTAATTTGACTCGCTACTTGTGCTTGTTGCATTTGTTCTTGTTCTTGTCGTTGTCTTTGTTGTTCTGCTACAATTGCTTCTACTTCCTCTTTAGTCCTAATATTAGATTGAGGTACTTGCAATACTTCAGCAGTATTTTCTAGTATTTGCTGAGTATTGAAATACATAGGTATAGTAGGATCTATTTGAGCAAGTGGCATTATAGTTTCGAATAATTGAGACATAGAACTAATCTCACCAGATCTCATTGAAACAGATATAGGATTAAGATATTCAATTCTATACTGTCCCTGCATTTCTTCTGGCATTGGAGGGATTAAATATGATCTCATTAGAATATTAGCTGTTCTTTTAATAATAGGATCAAGAAACTCCGCTTCCTGTCTCGCTAAAATTGGTCCAAGAACAGGCATTTTCTGTCTCATTCTTACAGAAACTTCTGTTGCAGAAAACCGCATTACATCCCCATCTGGAGCTATTGGACCCGGTAATTCTAGTAAATCTAAGAAATATCCTTCCCTAATTGCCGCAGTACATTTGCCACTTAATCTTTCAGCATAATCTGGCCTTGCATTAGAAGGTGCTTCAAATATTTGATCTTTTCCCCCTAGACCGACAGAGTAGTAATTAATTGCATCGGGAGTGGTATCTAGGGGGTCAAGAAGTCCAGAATCCGGTACAAACAGAGGCGGTGAGACCGCTTTCTGAACTGCTTTTAAATAGGTACGATCTATTTCAGTAATTAATCTGACATCAGGCATTATTTCCCAAGTTGGACCTCTACCATATATTTCACGATCTGATCTTTCCCATCTTGCACATATGTAAGGCATTTCATCATAACCACCTATTTTTAATATACTTTTTTTATCTTTAAGATAATGTAATGATACAAATGGTTTAGGGAAATTTGGTAGATATTGTTGCATAGTCCATGCAGGATATACGCAATGAACAACATCTACTTCATCCAACATTCTTTCACTCATTCCTCTTTCTACTACTTGTGGAGGTAGCGTTTCTGGAGGAAATTTAGATACAAGGTCTTTATATGTTTGTTTGTAATTCCTAAATACTGTGTCAATCTCCATTTCACTCCCAGAACCAAGTACACAATCCGAAAGAGGGAAATTACGATACCTAGTACCAAAGCCGGGAACATCCTCCACAAATATGATGCCAGTACCAAATGTACCAGCTTCCAAATAATATTGGAATACAGCACTTTGGAAGTTAGAAACTGGTCTTGATACATGGTGTTTTATTATTTTAGATGCTTCTTGTAGCCATAATGCAACATTACGTTCTTTATCCAGTTGAGGTATGCCTGTGGTTAATTTAAACCATTCAGCCCCCATAGGAGTAAAGACATTATGTATATTTGAGGCAAATCTTTTAAGCAAACGCATGGCAGTACCTTCAAATGCCATACCTCTTCTTTCATCACCTTTTGAATGTGTGGTTGTAAAATCGGCTCTATGTGGGAGGACATATTCAGCCATTTCTTGCCATTGTCTTTCCCAATTCCTTCTATTATTTTTTAATTTCTCATGTTGCCGATCTATAACTGAACCAAGTTCATTATTTTGGTAATCCATGTATTAACTCGTGAGTTATTAAGTAACAGGCATAGAACTTGTTAATCTAGTTGCTCCAGTAGAACCAGTATTAGTCATACTTCTAGCCCTTGTTTCCTTTCTTCCACCCATAGCAACTGTTCCTGTTCCTTCTTGAGCAATATAATCTTCTGGCTCTTCAGTAGCCGCTACTACTGCAGGACCTTCATTTGTTTTACCTTGTGCTTGATCCATTAGATCTTTTGTAGTACCGCCATAAACAGTATCAACTGCATCCCCTAATGTACCACCCGGGCCAGCTTCGATTGTTCCTGCAGGATCTTTTATAATTTCTGTAGTATCTGTTACAGCTTCTGCTGTATTACTAATTCCTTCTGTTACTGCTCCGGCAAGATTATCCAGCGGATTCCCACCGCCTCCTCCTCCGCCACCTACACCGATTCCTTTACATAATGAAACTTCACCAGAATAATCAAATGATTTAGATGATTCTTGTTTTAGGGAATCATTTTCCCATTTATATGTTACTTCTGTATATATTTTCATATTTACCTTTTTGTTTGGGTTATAACCTTTTTCTTAATAAAATACAATCTTCTTTATAATCTTTCAATATTTTTTTCCAACCTCGTCTTCCACACATATCAATATGTGTACATTCGTGTTTTATTGCAAATTCTTCCAATAAAGCAATTCCTTTATCTATCCATTTATCCATATCTTTACCAGATATTGTTACTATTCTACACATCTTATGAGATGGATAGTAGGCAAATTCAATAGTAATTACAGCAACTATATTATTAGTTTTATCATTAATTGTACATAAAAGATAGTATCCTTCTTTTAAATACTTTTTTATATCATCTTTATTTAAGAACTCATCATCTGTTCTACCAACTTGGTCTTCTATAGATTCCCAAATATTATCTATTTCATCTTTTCCATATAAATAGAAATCATAAATAAGCCCTTTGCTGTGAAGCACCATAATAATCGTAATCTGTAATAGCTCTCCTCTGCCGTTTCTTTTTCTTACCTAATGAAGCATATTGCAACGATTGAGAAGCATACCGTGTTGCACTCATTAAGTCATCATGTACTTTTATTATTTTACCATCTTTTCTATGATACATTCTCAATTCTTCGAACCATTCTCTTAAATACTTAAAGACTTTAAATCTACCAGTTTGCATTCTTTGTAACAAGTCCATGATACCCGGTTCTACTGCAATACCTCCTTCTTTATTTTCAAAATGCTTATGTATCATATTTAAACCTTGCTTTCTATACAATTCTGCTAACGGCTTACCTGATCCTTTATCATGTTGTGAACCATCGTGAGGCCAAACTACAGGAATCCAATCCCCACGTTCCCTTATTGCCGCTGAATGCACTACTGGAGTTTCTGCCGATTTTCTGTAACAATCATAAACATATACTGTATCGGTATCTCTATCCCAAGCAATCCAGACAGCCGCAGTAGGGTGATCCCATCCAAAATCCAAACCACATATTTTAGGCCAGTAATCAGGTAATGGGAATGGTTCAATTTCTAAGTCTTCTTCACTTACAGGAAATACAAGACCTGACCCCAAAATTGGAATCCCTTTTGATCTCATATCTCTCTCATGTGGAGGAAGAGCCGCTAATATTTCTTTCTTTACATCTTCATTTAGATGTTTTGCATCATCCCAAGTAGCATGATATAAAGCCTGAGATTGTCCTAGTTTTGTCATAAACTGAGTAACAACATCAGTCATACCTGATTCTGGTGTAAATGTCATGTAAACTATACCACCACTTTTAAGTGCCGCTCGAAGAGCCTGTGAATATATATCTTGTGGCGGTTCTTCGTCTAACCATGTAACATCTACGGCCTTACCCATCCATTGCATCTTGCCCTGTTCATAGGACTTGAATATCAATTTAGAGTTTTTACCAGATACATGCTTAACTTGCAAACTTTGATATGCATTTGGTACACCGGGCATCCGTAAAGGAGTGCCAACAATATATTCTTTTGGTATTGCACCTTTACCAAATTCGTCTTCATCACCGGGTTCACCTAATAATTCTGCTTGGACAATATCTCTTGTATTAGCAGTAGTATTTCCAGCCGCCCATGCAGTAATAGGTCTACTAAACTTAGCTCCTGTCCACCATTTAGGGTATCTCCCTGTTAAGTGGTAAGCCATTTCACATGCACCACAAAATGTTTTCCCTGTTTTGTTAGCCGCCATCAAAAGGCGTTGTCTTGCTAATCTACCTTGTGCATCTTTAGCACTATGGAAACGTTTCTGGTAATCATATGGATCATATTCTAATAATCTAGAAGTCTCATAAATATCTGAAATTTTTTCAGCAATGTCAATTGCTATTTCTGTTTTATCTACCATTAATACTTAATTTGCTTAGTTATGGCCTGATTTTTCTTACGATAGTTCATAAATTTAGCAAATGGAGTATCTGGGCCACCAGCACCTTTAATTGGTTTATTTCTTGGTCTATTAAAATGTTTTAGTAATCCTTTACGATCATATTCCCCACCAACCCCTAACTTATTGATATACCCCGGTTTTTCTCCATAACCACTAAATACTCTATGGCTACCAAATAAGATTGAGGTAGTTTCTTTAGCTAGATTTGATGGAGTTATTACTTTATCTTTATCTTTTGGTTTTGCTTCAGCTTTTTTCGCTGATAGCGAATAATAAGCCGCAAGAGGAGGAATACCTACCATAAATCTTGACAAATACTTAACAGCACCGAATGTTGATTTCTTTGCTGTTACTTTTGTCTTAGTTTTCTCCGGAGATAATTGCTCTTGAACTTTCTTTGTAACAGTTCTAGCTTCTTGAGCAGACAATGTTAGTTTCTTTTGTTTATTACTAGCTCTAGTTGCTAAATTTTGTTCAATAGAAGCTCTCGTTGTGGTAGCTTTCTTTAATGGAGGAGTGACCTCTGTAGTAACTTTAGCAACAACAGGTTCAGGAGCAGGAATACTCCTAGATGCTTTATTACTAAATTCCTTAAATTTATTCTCAAATGTCCATCCACCACCGGGTAGTCTTTTGATATTACTTTCTACTGGATGTCTAGCCTTTTGTATCCCAAACTGCGATGAAACCCAACCAGTACTTGTTTTTAAATCTGGTGTTGTATCTTCTGGTCTTGTTATATAAAACCCTTCCATTTGATAAGAACCTTCTACTCTTTCTCTTCTTCCTTCAATAATTTTTTCAATTATTTTTTTATCTTTCTCATCTTTTGTAAGTCTTCTGAGAGTTGAACTGGTAGGAGCAATTAAACCTAGTGGATTGGATTTTTTATTAATTTTTCTCTTATCTGTCTTTGTTTGTTCACTATACTGTTTAGGACTTTGCCAATCCTCTACTTCAGTAGTTTTAACTCTAGCTTTTTTTACTTGTTTTTCTTTAGCTTCTTTATCAGTATGGGCAGTAACATCAAATAATGTATCACTTTCTTTTGCATATTCATTATCAATAGCATAATACTCTTTCCTAAACTCTGTTTCTGCTTTTAATGCTCTTGTTGGATTTTTGTATCTCCTGAACTTTTTCATACTTTTGACTGCTTCATCTTGTTTTTTAAGTTTTACTTCTTTTTCATCAAGTTCAGTTTCAGAAACTTCTGTTAATTGCTTAATATCCTCGTGATCACTACCCTCGTAGGCATTCACATCTGTAGATGTTACTTCTGCAAGCTGGTAATTTTGTACTAAGGCATCAGGGTTATCATAGGGTTTTGTAATACCCTTTCGTTTAATTGTTGATTTTTTAAGGTCTTTCCTGACTAATTCTGTTTTTGTTTCTCTTCTTGCTATACCTTCTTCATTTACTAAGATATTATCTGTAGCAGTAATAGTTTCTACCCTTTGGCTACTATCAAGAAAGTCACTAAAACTTTGTAACCTCGAACCTTTTACATTACCTTTTTGGAGTTTATTTCTATCAGGAATGTTTCTGGCATCATTTGGATCAACTGAAACTGTAGGGGGCTTCTTTTTATAATATTTACCAATATCAGTATCAATACCCTTACCTTCTGTATCTACAAATTCTTTACCAGTATCAATATCAGTAGACAATCTATCTAAGGAATGCAAAGGATGAGGGGAATCTTTTTTAATATTATGTATTCTTTGCAAGACCTTATCAGAATAAAGTTCCGTTGTTTTATTTTTAGCTATATTCTTTTTAAAAGATTTTGTTTTCTCTTCGATTACTTGTATTCCTGCAAGCATCTTTTTATTACCTTCAGCTGTATTAAGTGATCCAAAATCTTCCAGTTCATCAAGATATGCTTCGACACCTTTATCGTAACCTAATCCTATACTAGACTTTTTCTTACCCCCTTCTGGTGTATATACTTCTTTGGTAAGTTCTTCAAATCGTTCAAAATGAGGCTTGGTATCTTTCCCGGGATATACTATCTCTCCTGAAGTATTAACTGAGATACTTTGAACAGTACCTTGAGATTCCCAATGTTTTAATTGATCTTGTATTCTCTTCTGAAGTACAACTTTATCTTTATCCCTAAAATTAGCACCAATTTTGTGGAGAGGTATCCTGCTTTTTGTTATATTTGGCTTGCCTGTTTTATCTACCTTTGCTCTCCACACTCTTCCAGCCTTTGTTTTATAGGGAGCTTTCTCAATCTCAGTAAGACCCTGACCAGCCCATTGTCTGAGTAAGAGGTCACCACTATCTTTTTTACTAATATCACGGAACAAGACAGTAACATCTCCATGTCTCTGCTTAGCTTCACGATATATTTTAGTTATGTTCTTTTTAAAGAGATCGGGATCGTCAATACCCTCAGAAGGAGTCTGAATAAATATGCCTTTTCTACTTGGAGTACTTGCAGATTTGCGTGTTGGGGGATTTTTCATAGCATCGTTAGATTTGTCTACCCATTTCCCACTAAAAGGTTTTTTAGGCTTTGACTCTATTTCAGCAATAGATTTTTTTAACTCACTAATTCTTGGGTTATTCTGGTAATTGCCTCTCAATAGTTCTTTGTATTCTTTTGAACTTAATCCTCTTTCTTCTGCTTTTTTGGCAATATATTCAGGGCCAGATGATAAAATATTTACTCTACCTTTCTGACGAGATAGCCTCCCTTTAAGATACCATAATCCTTCTGGTCCACTGTATTTTTTAGCCATCAGTCAGTTGAGGTCCAGTTATAGTTTTCCTGCTTCTAAATGCGCCTACAAGCATCTTAGCACCATCTTTACCAACAAGTGCAACTAATTGTGCGTTAAGCTCCTCCACAGTCCTTCCCTGCTCTTCTTCGCTAAAACCTTTGTATCCACCCCTATCTAGTATTTCTTTAGCGGCATTGAGCTTCACAGTATCGCTATCACTATGCAACAATTGCTCGATAACTGTCAAGGCTTGTGGTCCACCTTCTTTCATCCTCTGCTGGAATTTCTTGTTGATCTCGTCTTTGTTCTCTACAACAAGTTCCTTTGCCTTTAACTTCAACTTAAAAGGATTCTTCTCATCTTTTAGCCCAGCTTCACGGATTGACAACAGATAATCGCCTGTTTCAACAAATGTGTCTATAAACTTAGATTTATCCATTACCCTGATGATACAATACCTCTCTGCTTCTTCAGAGTCTCATTGTCTTTCAAGCCCTCCATCCATGTCTGTGCTGGAGCAATCTTGTCAGCATGTTCAGCCCTCTTGTGTGATCTTTCAGTTAATCTTGAAGTTTTACCATATCCAGACATTGTACCTCCTTTTTCCCATAATAAGCCCCTGTCCATCCGCTCATCCCTTGCAGACTTCGAGGTCGTTGAACGCTCCTTGAGCATAGTTCCTCCTAAAAAATCATTTTAATTAATTCCTAAAATATATTCATAATTCTTAAATTGCAATATATAAATTTAATTTTTTTGTTTTCTGTTAAATGCACTTAACACCTTATTTTCCTCCGTGTAGAGTATTAGGACGATTATGATCGCCTCGACCGACGTTTTTTTGACCCCCCCATGCCCCTTCAAGAGCTGTTGTATTCTGTGGCAGAAAAGTAACACAAGATATTAGTGGAAATATAAAATATAGGTGGGTGAAAAAACTTTATCATCATGTCCATACATGGAGAAAAAACGTGGATACTGTTAATCTATTTAAACAATAAACATATATATTATTATTACAAACAATATAGATAATATAAATAATATATAATAATTATATAAACAAGATATATATTATATATATATATAGTTCAAATCATAATGATCTCGTATCCTGATAATTCCATCTAAAGATGACGATAGATTCATCTAATTGATGAACCCTTCGGGTGCTTCGCATCTATCTTAATTATCCAGATACCTTCGATCAGACGAGCTATCAAAGCCAGTGCATTTAAAGAATTCCCTTTGGGTGAAGGGAAGGTGGGTTGTTTGATTTAGATGCTCTGAGGCGTTCTCAGGGATCTTGTCTGGTTTATTATCTTTCCTTTTCTTTATTGTTTTTTTTAACATTCTAACGAGATAGTACAATGGAAAAGAAATTAGTTGAAGCAAACATAGATCAAGAAGCCTTCAAAAAACTCCAAGAAGGCCTTGCAAAAGAACGAGCTAAAAATGCTAAATTAGAAAAGCAAAATAAAGCTCAAGCAGACGAGATCGAAACCCTTAATTCACAAGTAAAATATAATGCTTGTCCAATAGGGTTCCTCGATGTTTGGCCTGAGGGTAAAAAGAAAGATGGCACTATATTCCAGAATGCCACTTTACGCTTGGAAATAACTTTGGAAGAGGCACAACAAATAGTTGTTGATGCAGAGAATGGTGATGGTATTGCAGATCGTGCCTTATCATTTGAAACTGCACCTAATCAGACAACTGGTGCTGATCTATCCTTCCAAGTTTACAGAGCATACTGTAGAACTTACGAACAAGATAATGCCGATAAAGAGAGTAAAGGCATAAAATATCGTAATCGTAGACATTCTATGATGCACGATGGTCGTCAGGTTTACATTCCTAAGGCATTACGCAAAAGTGCCTAAACCATAACAAAGGGGGCAGAGGGATCTGTCTCCTTTTAATTTTAACCCAAATAGTTTAACTGGAGAATAATATGTATGTGGAAAATTGGATCGAGTACACAGAAAGTTCAGAACAAAACATTTCATACGATACAACAGAGAGAGTCTATGAAGATGGAGACCCCGAAGAGTTCGTTATCGAAGGAAATAGACCACTCGATTTCTCATAAACCTAACTTACTACTTTCAATACTTGTAGTAGGTTTTTGCTTTGCATTCATACCATTGATTCCCATTGTAATTGCTTTTTTATGGGGACATTGGTTTTCAAGTCAAAATAAAAATAAGAGAGGGTAATATGATTACAAAATTTTTACAACAAAAAGAATGGATCACAGGATCTAAGATACTTGACATTGCTATATTCTTGCAATTAGCTACGAATATTGCATTAACTTTAATCATCGTATATGGAGGATAACATGAGTAATCAATTCACAGTCGAAAACACATTCATTGCAGGTTCAAAATTCTTATACAATAAGATACAGAACTTGAAATCCAAGATGGGAATTCCAGTAACTCCCAAACAAATTGGCATCTATATGTCAGTATTTGGCATGTTTGTTGTATATCTACTTACAACACCAATATTTGCATTGCCTAACTATCTGATTCATCTATGGAAAAAGTCTCTTGCAGTAATAACTGGTAAAAACAAAGCAGGACTTATAAAGCTGTAAAACTAATAAATTCCTTTGCATCGACATAAAAATCGGTGCAGAGGAAGTAAAAAAAACGTCGGCGAGGCTCGTCTGTACCAAACCACATTTTTTAAACACTATCATGGAGGATAAATGGCTAAAATATTACATCTAATTAATCAAAATCAATACCTAAAACTTAATTTGGTAAAAGATTCTATAAATTTCTACCTATTACACTTATCTCAATCAAATGAGAATGCTGAAGATATAATAGAATTAAAAAGAGTAATTAGAGAGATAGAAGAATTTGTACCAAACCGCAAAAATTAAAAAGGCAAAATGATAATATATATAGAAGAAACTGCTCTTAGAAGTTTTGCAGATGATTTTCTAGGAGAAGATGATGTTCTAGATACAAGTGAAATTGAAAAGATTATAGATGCTGTTCATAATGATTTCCATTGTGAATGTGTAGAACCATTTTTAGAAAAACATATTAATATACAACTAGAATCTCGAACCCATATGGAGTATTAACATGACTAACGATCAAATAGATATCAAAGTAATTAATTTAGAGAATAAATTCTTAAAAAGATTTGAATCACTTTCAGAATTTAGGGAGCAAACACTTATAAGATTAAACCAAGAGATCGAGAACAGG
>TARA_R100000781_G_scaffold92092_1_pt1 | contig 27673 bp, 44 predicted proteins | sample TARA_R100000781 | Tara Oceans TARA_R100000781 (sample SAMEA2623385) | marine metagenome | biome: marine biome (ENVO:00000447); feature: deep chlorophyll maximum layer (ENVO:xxxxxxxx); material: "saline water (ENVO:00002010), including plankton (ENVO:xxxxxxxx)" | depth 60 m | reverse complement strand
TTAAAGGTTAAAGGAGCAAGGGTTTTTACACCCCTGCTTCTTGTAATTTGTTTTATGATTGTCTTACAATGTCAGCACCAACTCCTGTCTGAACACCACCTGACCATCTAGCAACTAAACGCATATTGTCACTTCCGTCTAAAGCTGCCATATCCATCAAAGTAATTCTAGTCGCATCTGAAAGCAAATCAGTTCCGTAGAATAAGTTAGACTTTTCTGCTGCTACTAATTGATTGTCAACCATTCCTGGACAAACTGCAATCTTGTAACCCTCAAATACAGGCTCATAGTCACCGTTCATATTGTAAGCGTTTACATATCCTAAAGTAGAAACTGCTGATACATAGAAAGCGTAAGTTTTTGGGTTCATGTAAATATGCAAATCCTCTTTTCTTAATACAGGAGATATATTCGCTGCCATATCTGCTGTTAATGTTTGTAAGTTTGCAATAATGTTAGCTGCTGTATAAGCACCTGACGCTGAAGATTGAATAACTGTTGCATCAGCATTAGTACCTGTTGGCATTAAATATCCATTCGTACCTAAGAACCCCTGAAACTCTCCTGTTGTTCCACCTGCACCTTCCCAAACACTTTCTTCTGTTGCTTGTGCTATAATCTCACCCATATAAGAAATCACATAGTCGTCAAAACTTGCAGGTGGTGGTGCTCCTGCTCCTGCTCTCATTTGTAACGCTTCCCATGAATCTAAAAGAGTAGATTTGCAAAGGTCTAAATTGATTTGTAAATTTTTAGGCTCTAATACCTTTTCTGTAAGTGCTAAAGTACCTGCATCTGTAAAGTCACAAGTAGCATCAACAACTACTGATGAACCTGCCATTCTTTGTATATTAGACTTGTACTTGATATTTTCTATCATTGTTAAGTAGTCTAATGATTTTGCTTCTTTCAGGGCTGCTGCAATATAAAATCCAGCCGCTTTTCCTGCATAATTTGATGTTGTAGTAAACGCCATTTTTTTTGTTTTTTAAGTTATTATTTATTTAAGTTATACAAAAACCGTTCTTGTTTAGATAACTTGTTATATTGTTTTTTAGTTAATGCAGGTCTTTCTGCACTAAATTTATTTGTATTTATTGGAGCATCAGCAGGACTTTCTGCTAGTTCCGTTTTAAGTTTTTCGTTTTCAGCTTTTATTGCTTCAACTTCTTCTGCTGAAAATTCTACAACCTCTTTCGTTGTTATAGTTTTTGGGTTTTTAGACGGCTCAACAGTTTCTTCTGTCATTTCTTCAACATCACCATTTTCACCGATTTGTTTTTTAAGGTCAGCAACAGCGTCTTCAAGATTTTTAATTCGCTTTTCCATTCCTTGCCAATCATCAACAGCAGCTTCGTCATCATCTTCACCTCTGTCTTCACCCATTTCTTCTTTATCTTCTTCGTAATCGTCTTCTTTTTTAGCTTCTTCTTTTTCTTCTGTTTCACTTTCAATAACTTCAGCGACAACACCCTCAACCTCAACCCTAAAGCTAACACCTGTATCTGTCTTATAAGTTCCGATTGGTAAAAGTATCGTTGTTCCATCTTCTGTGAGTACCGAAATATCCACACCTGCTTCAAGTTCTTCGGCAGTTGATACAAAGATTGTACCGTCTTCGCTTTTCGCTTGCCAAGCTAACTGTAATTCTTCGTCTTTATTAAGACCAAGTGCTACTAATATTTGTTGTTTTAAATCCATTGTGTCTTTTTTTAATAGTGAGTTATATTAATATAATAGAATAGTTATTTATTTATTTGATTTTCTGATTATTTCGTTAAGTGCTGAAAGTATCTCTAAATCTGTTGGTTGTCTTTCTGACATCTTTTGCATTTTATCTGTAAAATAGCCCTCAATAGACAAACCTTTTAAAGAACCGTCTTTAATCTTAGCCCATAAGTCGTCATTCTCAATTTTCATTTTTACCATCCACGTTCCTTTTGGTAAACTAAATCCGTATAATGTACTCTTATCTTTTTTACTATCTTCTATTATCCAACTTTCAACAGTTAAAACTCCTGACACTCTATCTTGGTGTTCATGAGTTGCTTTGTGGTGGTTGTTGTTTTTCAAATATAACTCACTCGCTTTTCTTACAGTTTCAGGGCTGAAATAAACATAATAATCTGAATCTGTATTTGGGTCATATCTAAATATTTGCTTATTCGGTATCAAAGCAGGGCTAACAAGCATTCTCTTTTCTTTATCAACCTTAGCAAATGTCAAGTTGTTTTTCTCTTTTCCAAAGAAAACAAAGTCTTGTTCGATTGCAGGTGCAGCAACTAAGCTGATTGCGTCAATAGCAAGTTCTTCACTATTTTCATCTATTACTAATTCTACTATTCTTGTATTTTTCATAATTAAAATGATTGACTTGGTTTTTCAGGCAAACTTGCCTTATTAAATGCACCTTCTATCCTTGCATCAAAAGATTTTCCTTGTGTAGCTAATTTTTTAAACTCAGATAGACCGGGCACTTTTATACCCATATCTTTTTCAACAACTGTTAATTCTTTTGCTATGTTATTTAACTTTTCCACTGCCTTTTGAAGATTGTTTCCTGTCATAAACAAATCTTTTTTAGCATCTTGAAAATATTTAACCTCACTATCATAAACATTTAATTTTTTAACAATTTCCGACCTCATTCCTTTAATTACTTTCACTAATTTATCTGTATCTGTTTGGATATTATATAAAAATGAAATTTTGTCTTGCCCTTCTTTTATTAATGTTTTGATTTTCTCAGATGCTTTTTCGCCATCTTGTATAATTCCTAAATTGATTTTTTGAGCTTTACTTAATTTTATTTCATCAGCCTTATATTCTTTTAATTCTTTTGCGTATTCTTCATACGTCTTTTTTCCTATTGGTGTTGGTTTCATTTTATTATAGTGTTTTGGGTTAGCTTTTTCACAGGCTTCTTTGGTGTCATATTTACACTCACCTCTTTCACCCCATTTATATTTTCCATCTTTGCATTTAGTACACGGCATAATATATAATAGATTTAATTAATTTTTATTTGCTTTTTAAATTGTTGCTCTTCTTCTAATAATGGCTAGTTTATTTTGATTGTTGGTTATATCATCAGAAACAACGTAGGCTCTTGCAGGTTCAACTTCTTCACCACCACCTAAAGTAAACGACCCTGATAACATTTCAGGGGCAGGTGCCATACCACCCCCTGTTGGTACACTCGTTCCACCACCATTTCCTCCTGGTGTTTTTGTTTCCATTATCTTTTTTACATTTGCAAGACCAGTTACAATAGCAGCAGCAGCAGCAGCCCACCTTGCAGGTCCAACTAACGTAGGGTCTTTTAAAACAGCATTTGCAGCAGCGTAAGTATCTATAATTGCTTGTGCTAAGGCAAACTCTTTTTGTTCCCCTGCCAATGCACCAAGTGCTCCTGCTAGTTTTGAATAATGACCTAGTTGGTCGTTAAGTGTTTGAGCTCTTAACGCTCTTTTTCGTTTTTCAGCTTCTGCTACTATCTTAACTTCCATAGCCTCTAATTCTTCTTTATCGGCTAAAGTTCGTCTTGCAACTCTTAACATTTCAGCTTCCCAATTGTCTAGTTCTGTCATTTCTAGTTCATTGGCTGCTGTGGTTGCTTCCATTAAGGTCTTTTTATTTTCAGCTAATTCATCTTCTAAAGCAACTTTATTAGTTAATTGTTCAGATATTTGTCCTGTAATTTCTTCTTCAAGTTGAAGCTGTTCAATAATTACCTTTCCTAAAGCTATTTTATTTGCATCAGTAGCATTAGCTTTAACTGCTAATTCTGCTGCTACCCTTTCTTGTGCTAAGTCAATTGACCTTCTTTTAAGTTGCTCGTCAAGTATTTCACCTAACTTTTTATTTGCTTCAACCCTTTCTTCAATACTCCTACTAACATCATCTCTAATCTGTCTTTGTTCTTCTGCTGCTTTTTTATCTTTTGCTGCTGCTGTTTCATTCGCTAAAGCTGCAAATTGTGCTGCCTTTCCTGCTGCTGTTAATGCTTCGGAAAGTTCCGCAATAGCTTTAAAGTCTATGTCACTAAATTCTTTACCTGCAAGGTCTAAGAATTCATTAACGGCACTATTTGCTTCTCGCCAATTATCTTTTATGGTAATGGCACTATCTTTCATTGCGTCACCTGTTTTCCTAATCTCTCTACCAAGTCGTTTCATAGCCCTAGCATTAGACCTGATGGCTTTGATATTATCTTTTCCAAAGAAATGACCCATACCCTGAAATGCCATTATTAAAAACCTTATAGCTAATTCAGTAGTTTGAATAGCTTGTTTAAAAGGCATCCACCCTAAATTAATAAAACTTACCATTACCTTTTTCCACGCTTCAAATTTCTCTGCATTCTCGCCTATCCATTGTGCCAAACGTACAATTATATTTACTACTTCATTAAATACAATACTTATAAAATGACCTGCCTTTGTCATTGCATCAGCAGCAACTTGGTTTCTCATAAAGGCTTCTCTTAAAGCCATAAACCCACTAATTAGCAATCCAATACCAATAGCTTTAATTGCAGCACCAACTGCTCTAATAGCAATACCTACTTTTTTAAATCCTGCCGCACCTTTTTCGGTAGCAGGTTTTAATTGCTCGGTTTGTTTTGTTGTATCTTTTAAGCTCTTATCTAATTGTTTAACATCTTGTGTTACCTCTTTAATGTTAGATTTTGCTTCAAAATTTAAGATTGTTGTTTCGTCTGCCATTGTTATATATTTTTATAAACTAACCCCTGTTTTTATTTGTGTGAATGTAATGTTTGACAGCCATTCAATATTCATATTTGTATCACCCCTCACCCTCATAGCAAAGTTCTCGCCACTTGTTATTCCTGTTGGTCGCCAATTTCCTGTTTCACCACTACTTTTAATATCATCTCGTTCTCTGCTTATAGTCATTGAACCACTTTTATTAATTACTACACCTCTTTCAACCCAACTAGCAAAGTCACCGACTGCACCCTCACCTGCTGAACCCCCTATTCTTACTGCTACAACGTCTGCGTGAAAGTACATAATTGTATTTTCAGGAATAGCAAAAAGACTTGGTGAGCAATTATTTAAATAGCTTACAGTATTTGTTCCGTCAGTTGTTCTTGTTCCATACATTAATTGAACGCTTTGCTTGTAACCTGCAAATGTCACACCTGAACAATTACCACCTAATACTATTGATTGGTCGGCTGTAGCTTCTGCTCTTCTGCCACCCACAAAAGAATTATTAACTCCATTTGCAATCTCATTACCTGTTCCATTTATAAGGCAATTATTATTATTACCTCTAAGTGTATTAGTAGAACCATTTATTTGAACAGTATTTACACCTCGCTGTGTAGTGTTATTTGCTCCGTTTATTTTGTTGTTTATATTATTAATATTTTCTTGCAAATTAGTATTTAACCTAAAAGCAACACAAGTTCCTGACGCACTATCATAGGTATATCCGTACGCTTCACATTGTAATTGATTAGGCAGTATCTCATTATTTGTGCCATCAGTAAAAAGAACAACGCCTGTATTTGTTATTTCGTAAGGTTTAACTGTATATCCTGTTAAGTATTCCATTATGGTATAAGTATAAATTCAACGGTGGCTAAATCGTTTGGTTTGTAGTCAATTCTATTAACTCTAAACGGTCTATTCTTTATATAAACAACATCATAAAATTTAAAGGTCGCTATATCTGATGGATTAAGATTTACCTTTAAAGTCATTACCCTTGTGTCAGGGTGATACAGCTCATTGAAATAAGGCTGCCAATAAGTTGAATATAAATTATTCACAGCAGATTGTCCGATTGGCATTATATATCCATAAGTACCAAAATTAAAATCTACTGTCGTTGAGGTTGTTTCTATTTCGGACAAATGACTAAACTGTAAAAAGTCAGATTGGTTCTCACTAAACTTTCCGTTTTGTGATGGTATAAAATAAGTCAGCCCTGTATCTACAACTCCATTATTATAGAATATTCTAGGTGAATTATCAAAGCCCTCAAAAGCACCGTCACCTGTTTTAGTGAAAACACACGGCACTATAAAGTTTGAAAATTGCTCAAATAATGGCTTACAAACAGTAGCTGCAAAAGGTTCTGCAATTATTTCTTTCTCACCCTCTAGTATAGTAAATTGGCGTGAATCAAACTCCCTGCTTCCGTATAGCTTACCTGTAGAATTTCTATAAATATCAAAAGCAATATCTTCATCATCTTCAACAAACTTAAAAATAGTTTCTTTATTTAAGTCAGAAAGTGGTTTTAATTCCATTTCTGAAACATCTATTTTGTCTGTCCAATCGTGTACCTTACCATCAAACCTTGACGATAAACTTAAATCAGTTTGGTTGCCACCTGAATTTGTATTATTAATAAAGACATCTTTGTACGGCTCTATAAGTATATTATTAGGGTTGGTTTCATCTCGCATAGTCACAAGATTAAACATTGTGAATATTCCTTTCAAAAATTCCCATTGCCCTAGTTCACCCCTTAAAGTATTTAGTATAGTGCCGTCTGTCATTTTTGCAGGGCTTACTGTTCCGTATAAAGTTGAATAAGTATTTGATGACGAACCTGTTGATTGACGCACTAAATTAGTTCCAGTAGAAGCGTTGAACCTGCACTTTAAAGTTTGTGTGTTATTTAATATTGTAGTTACTGTTCCTGAGTATGTTTGTGTGCTACTCGCTGTACTGCCTGAAAAAGTTGCTTGGTCTATAACACCATCTGAATCTGAATACCACTCTATTGTCACATCTGTTGTGCCAAGCCATTTTAAACGCACTTCATAGTTTATTTCATATTTTGTGTTATCAGCTGTTGATGTAAATACACTCGTTGAAGTATTAAACCCAGCTTCAGGTGGAAAGAATATAACAGAGCTTACAAGGTTAAATATTACTGTTCCATAACTCCCTGTAGGTGCAAAATTAGTATCTGCATATGCCTTCCTTGCCATACCTGTTAATTCAGGATTGTTAACTGATGCTGAACCCCAATTAAAGTCCATAAATAATTTCTCAAAATCTGCTGTATCAAAAAATGCTGATGTATAGTCAAACCCTGCGTCTGAAAAGATTTTATTAATTAAATATTTTAATTGAATGCAAGGTCTGAAAGCACCCTCTAAGGATATTAATTCAGGCAGGTCAGCAGTAGCCCCTGAACCAGTAGAACCATCAGCAGGAAAGATTTGCCCTGTCCAATCTATAAAAGGATATTTTAAAACGTTTGTATGGTCAGTCGGACTTGTTAAACTTGCATCATAAGCAAATGAAGATGTACCAATTTGATTAATCAAAGGAAGCCCAACAGCGTTATCCCAACTATTCTTAATTGAATCTTTATCGTATAAGTGATTTAATTCTGTAAAATTTAAGTCTGCAAATTTCTTATCTTTTAATGTATCTGCTAAGGCAATTACATCTGAATATAAATTGACATCATAGCTTATTTCACCCTCATTATCTTTTACATTAATCAACCTTAAATAGCCTTCAAATAAAATAATACCATCTTGTTTTAATGCGCATTTTGTACGCATATAAGGGTTAAAGATTATACCGTCATTTGCTCTTGTAACATCAAACATATTATTGAATATCTGATTGTTTCTTTTCGTTGCAGGTAAATTAAAATCTTTAGAATATGATTGTACTTTTTCAGCGACATTTTTAAAGTTATCAATACTTAAACTTAAAGGTATATCTTCTTCTTGGTAAAGGTCACAATCCACTTGACCGTCTATTAAATAAGCGTAAATTCCTGAAGGTGATGCAGGTGTTTCAGTAACCGTAATACTGCTGATTATTAAGTTAGAATTTGCAGTATTGTAATAGACTATGGTAACAATATCATTTGGTGTCTGTGCTACAAAATTAAGCGTTTGTTGTGTAGTATTAGCAGTCAATAATTGCCCTTGTATAACAGCATTTGTATTAGGATTAAAAACTTTGGGGTTTATAATTCCTGTTGTTGCTGTCATATTTATTGTTACTGTGTATGATACGCCTACTGTTAAGAATGATAGCTGTTGATAAACTCCAGAATATGAAGATGGCGTTACAGAATTAAGGTATAACTGTTGTGATGTAACTGATGCGTCAGCAGGTGTTGATACAAGTGTATTATTCCATCTGTACCAAGTATTAATAATTGCAGGTGGTGTATTCGTAAGGTGTGCGTCAATACTTCCTGTTGTATTATATGCTGCATAATTTGTAATACTGTTAAAATTAAGGCCATCTGTTAAATAAGCATTGCCTTGTGATAAAGAGATATTATCATAAACTTGAGGATATAAAACTAATTGTGTATTCATTAGATAGTTTGTGTTCTTTCCATTCTACTTTTTTCAATCTCAATAGTATATTGCATTAGCTTGTCATTAGCAATAGTCTTTGTAATATAATTTGAAGTTGTGACTGTTACAGGCTCAACATATTTATTTGTAATAGTATTTGCGACATCTGTTGAATAGCCATTTAATATATAAACTTCTGTGCTATTAATTAACTCTTTAAACCACACCCCTTCTGCTTCTGTAACAAAGTCTGTATTAATCGTAATCTTTTCTTTTGAATTTACTCTAAAGTTTTTCTTGCCACCTTTATACCCTGCTATTTTAAAAGTGCTTTCATTCCAAGTACCACTCTGTTGTGTATAAGAAGTCCTGTTAGTTGTTATTGACCTTGTTGACTTCATATTAAAAGTATAGTAATCCCAAACACCCCATTGGTTTAACCAAGTAAGCCTTATTGGCTCATATCCTTTGAGGTTAGGACAAAGAATATTAATCCTGTACCTTTCGCTTATCTCTGCATCTGCTGCATCTTCTGCAACAACTGTATAGTAAGCTAAAGTGCCATCGTCAATATGGTCTTTAAAGTCTGATTTGTTATAATAAAGGTTTGCAGGAAAAGCCCCTAAAAACATAATACGAGTATCTACATAATTTGAAACAGAGCTAAACCCCCCCTCAGCATAACCTGTATATATAAGTGCAGTATCTATTAATACATCTGAATCATTATAAAGTCTAAACTTAAACCTACGCACCCTGTCAGTTGATGCAGTTAAAAAATTAAAAAATGGTAAAGTACCGTAGTCAGTAGCCGTTGCATATTGAGTAGTTGGTGCATTGCTTAGAAACTTACCTACTGACGAAGTATCATTTAAAATAAAGTTGCTCATATCATAGCCATAATTATCTCCTGAAACTACTGCCCCTAATGAATTAAGTTTCCCTAAAGTCAATACATTGTCATATTGTAAAACACCGTTAAAGATTGTATATTGTTCGCTGTTTTCACCAAGACCTGTTGCAACGCTTACTGCACCCCCTGCCGTATCTGAATATTCTATTCTAAATTGAACAGCAAAGAATTTCACTACATCTGTGCCGACAGCACACTCATCAATCAAATGGATAGGGTGTGTTTTGTCTGAACCTTTATAGCGACTACCATTAGCAAATGTACTGCCCTCATAGCGTGGTTTTACTTGTGTTTCTACAATAGACCGAAAATCAAATATTCCAACACCCTGATTATTAGGAGTTGTTTTAAAAGTACCTACAACTGAATCTGCGTTACTTAGATTAATTGCCTGACGACTTATATGAACCTCAGCAATAAATTTGACCTTAAATTTTGTTGCTACAATTAGGGGATAAGATACTGCAAACATTAGTTGTTGTCCTACTGGTACAGGTGCTTCGTATAATGGTTGTTGTTGTATTGTTATTGACATATTTTTTTATTATTACATTATTCTTGTTGCTTCTGTTACTGCTAAGGTATTGTTAATCTCAGTTTTAAGAGTTTCCATCATACCTTTATCAAATTCCTTTAACCCAAGTCCTAAAGGCTTTTGAAAGAAACTAAGGCTTTTAATTCCATCTCGTTTTATTTTTCTTCCTATAATAAACGCTAGACTTAGGTTAGTAATAAACCTGCCTGACTTTTTATCTCTTCCTTTTAAGCCTTTTTTCTTAACCCACTTAGCTAATATTCCTGGTGGAATTGGTGGTGTGTTTCTCTTAAAATTATAAGGACTAGAAACTACTTTATTATTAAAGTCTTTGTAAGACTGGGTTTTTGCATAACCTGAAACACCCTTGTCAAGAAACTCACCATAATCAGCCATAAAAAACTTTACAGAAAAAACACCTCGTTCTTCTTCAGTAACTGAAAACTTAATAGTTTGTCCTAAATTAGTTTTACCACCTTTAGCTCTTGCTAAGTTAGCTTTTGACCTATTAGCTACCTGCTTACCAAAAGAAGTTAAATAGTTTTTAAAGCTGTCTGTGTCCATTATACAAGCGCCACAAATGTTTCAACTTGAATATCTGCACTTCCTGAAGGTCTTACTTGTACGCTTGTAATGTCTTCTAAAGTTGGAAACGCAGGGCTTGTATCTTCTTCACCAATCGCACCATTTTCTGCTTGAAATAAAACGTGCGAGCCACCTGCTCTTACCGTAACTTGATAATTAGTGTTTGTAGTTACTAAAGCCAACTTCATATCTTCTGTGTCGCTTAAATTTGTAATCCTTAAATACTTGCAATTCTCAACATCTAAAGCTCCTGCTGAAGTATGAGGACTTGCTGCAAACGTACATATTGTTGTTGTGTTTGAGTGTGCTGCTGTTAATATTCTTTCGTAAGTATCAACAATACTTGATGTTGTAATACTATTTGTTGACCCCCTTAATGCACCGTTGAGGGTTACACTCTCGGAAATTGTTACTGTTAAATCTGCCATATTATATATTTATTGTTATTTTAAAAAATCCTATTTCTATTTTATATTTTCCTATTTTGAATTTCATTATTTGCCTATTGGATTATCTGCAACAGGTATCGTACAAGTTTGAAAGTCATTTTGAACCAACACACCTATTGAAAACACCCACCCTGTTAAAAGATTATCAAACCTTTCTTGAAATGGCTCTAAGCTATATTCACCCTCTGTAAAATAAACAGGGTCGTTAATATCTAGTTCACCTGCACCCTGCCATTTACTATGTCGCATCATTCCTATTATATCAACACATACTTGCAAACAGCTTGACATTACTTCTTGCTCATTACTTAAATAATTAGCCGATTGAAAATTAGCTTCTGTCCAATTCTCTTTTTCAGTTACAGCATCCATAACAAATAGCTGAAAGTTATAAATTAATTGAGATTGCCCTGTGCTTACACTAACAGGGTTGATATGAAACAAAGGGTACAATGTTTCGTTACTCAAATCAATTTTCCAAATATCACCTGTAGTTGTTGTCTTTAACTGATGATGTTCTTCACCCAACTGTTTAAGGGTGTCTATGACGTTGTTATAAGTTTTGTTTGCTATCATCTATATTTACTTTATTACTTAAATTTAAATCTGTTTCATAACTTAACCAAGTCAAACATTCTAATAAGTTCAATTTAGATATTACTTCTAACTTACTTATATCTTGGTTGCATAACCTGTGCATTATTCCAAACCACCCCCACTTTTCTGCGAATTGTTTATCTCCAAGTCCTTCGCTATCTCCTGTGTCCGTTCCACTAAAAATGATGGCAAAATCGTTGACAATTCTGTCACGAAACCCCAAAAAAAAACCAGTGCCGTTTGCACTTGCTCTGCTGACATTTGTTTCATTTTCTCAGCCCTTATTGTTATGTTGCCATCATAAGCAGCTATTGAATATATGTCTTTCTCTTTCTCAACTATTGGTCTAAAAAGAATTGCCATTATTTCAGGCATACTTTTTTCTATTCCAATCTTGATAAAGTTTTCAAGGTCTGCATATTCACCTAAAGTTATTTCATCTAAATTAGGGTGAAACGCATATTGCACTTCATCTATTTCTATAATCTTTTTAAGCTCAGGGTTTTGCCGAGCCTGTAACTCACTCAGCTTTTCCATTAAAACTGCAACATCTTTTAAAGCCAATTCATCTATTAATGACTTCGGAATATCAGACATAGCTGCTATTGTTTCTCTTGCTTCTTTTGCCTTTGTTCCTGTTTGTGCTGCAATTAGCTTAATCCATTTTTCAAGGGTAACATCAGCCCAAGAGGTAATAAGATTATAGTTTTTCTTTTTGCCCTTCTTCTTAATTTTTACTTTCATAGTCTTATCTTGTTATATAATAGAAATTTGTTAAAAATAGTTTACTGCACAAAATACTTTCCAAAGTTACTATCAATTTCATAATAGCAACGCATAGCCATTGCATCTGCATAATCAGGTGACCTACCTATTATGCCCTTAATTGTTTCTTTTGAAAAGATTTGTAACTTATTATCTTTGTCTGCATCTTTCATTCTTACCTGTTCACATTCTTCAATGATTTGGTTTTTTATATTTACATCAGGGCATATTACACCCACTTGCCCTTTGTTTATTAGGTCGGCTAATTTATAAAAGCATTGTGTCTTTAGGTTCTGATAGTTTTCACCTTTCAATGCCCTTGCATTATTAACAAAACCAATACATCTTAAATAATCTTTAACACCCCCACCAACTCCGTCCTCATCAACAATAATATTCCTTAAAGGCACTTCATGTTCTTGCTGTAAAGCCCTTACTTCGTCCACAACCTCATTTACAGACGATTTAAGCATACTTCTTATCTTTTTAATATGTAACCCCTCCCAATACATTATAACCGTCTTATCGCTTCCAAATCGCGCCACATCACAACTTATGTATTTAGCACCACTAACTCCTTTTTGATTAAAGATATTTAAAATAGCATCATAATCAATTAAGCTATCATTACTTGCATCATATTCCCAGTTACCAAATAAAAGCCTTTGTTTTGATAATTCGTCTAATGTTAATAATTGTGTCTTATAATATTTAGATATATATTCATTATCGTCAACTAAACTTTGTATGAATTTTCTGTGGGGTTTTTGCTTTCCGTCTTTTGCTGGTCTATAATACTGAGTGTAAACCCAATTCTTTGCAGGGTTACAAGTCATTAGCATTTTAGGTATCAAACCATAGTCATCTAATTTATACCTCATTCTTGACGCCACTATGTTTTTAGCTTTCTCAGTTATTTGATTTGCTTCATCTATAAAAGCCCCTGTGATTTCTAAAGAACCCAAGTTGTCAAAGTTTTTGTCAGATGGATATAAAAACAAATCTTTAAGCATTATTTCAGAACGATTAAAAAATGTTATGATATTTGACCCTGCATTGAAATTATAATGCTTACTTGCTTTTATGCCCCACGCTTCACATACTTCAAAAAAAGTGTTAAGTGTTGTTTTCTTTAAACTATCAAGTTTTGACCTACCCATTAAATATCTAGTCTTAGGATATTTTAAGCACATTAATATTAACCATGCACAACCTACCCAAGACTTTCCACCACCTGCTGCACCACCAAAAAGAACTTCTGTTGTAGTTTTGTCAAATAGATATTCTATTGCTTGTTCCTGTGTGTCAGTAAAGTTAGCATCAATGTTCAACACCTTTTATATTTACGTTAATTTTAATTGGTTCGTCACCTGAACTTAGGTCTAGTTCACTGCGTTCAATATATCCTCGTTTCTTTCCTTTTGTCTTTAGAAAGAATATTGTTGCTGATGTATTGCCATCACCTATTTGTTTATGTAATTGGCTTTCACCAAAATCTAGTGCTATGTTTTCAATCTCTTTAACTGCTCTTGCAAAGTCTTCATCTTCTTTTAGCCATTTATAATATGTGCTTCTAGGTATATCGGTTTGCTTACAAGCTACTGTCACTACACCTAAACTATTTTCTAATGCCTGTAAAATTGCTTCCTTTTTTATATGTCTACTTTTGTCCATTATTTTATTTTCTTTAATTCCATACCGTAATTATCTACACCGTTTTTTATTTTAATATTTTTCTTTTTAATTAACTTTATTTTTTTAAAAGGCGTATAATCTACGTGATGATGTATTCGCCCAAATCTAAATACTATTTTTGAAACGTCAGGGTGTATATCTACCTGCATTTGACTTTTAGGTAAAGTGCCCTCTTTGTCGTAAAACTCTGCTGAATTTCCACCTCTTAAAACTTGTGTAGTAGTCTTTAATTGCATAAAAGCATTAAATTGAATAGTGCAATACCCTGCTTTTAACATATCCAAACTTAATATAGTATCTTCATTGTATCGTCCTCGCCATTTAAAAGGAGCATCATTTTTTATAAGATTACAGCTATATATTCTTGTATTCTTTACAAATGGTGGCAGTTTCGCCTTACGAGGTACAAACATATAATAATTTGGTCCTGCCATTGCTACATTCTCATATCGTTCAACAAAGTCTTCCATAGCTCTAAAACAAGACCCATTATGTACTGGTATTTGTAAATTATTATTCATTCGTAAAAATCTTTCAATATTATCGTCCATCACCCAATGATATGCAAAGCCACCTTTCTTTGAATGTTCCCATACAAAATTCCTTGCTGCGCCTGGTCCTGTACTTTTAGACCTGCCTAAATTATCAAGAACTTCATATTCATCTAAATACTTTTCAGGTAGTATTAAAATCTTTTCCTTATCTATTACTGCTGCATAATCTTTATAATCACTTTGTTCAATCACAATATAATAAGGCACATTCATTTTCTCTAAAGCCTTACTGGTTAATCTACTATCCGCCCTGCCTTTTGAAACTATATACAACGGATATTTAGGATTCATCTGTATATGCTTTGTCAAACTGTTTTTCAATAGCTGCTTGTGGGTACCATAAACTTTTAGTTTTATCAGTAATATTTTGACCTATAAGTTTAGAGAATTTTTTTATATCATCTTCATTTTTAAAAGATATAATAAGTTGTCTTTTTGGCGTTAAGTCCTTATTGTTAAATTCAGGCATACCACTCCATTCAAGTTCTGCATCTAGTTCGTTTTTATCATCAGAATTTTCCCATACATCTAACCCCCATTTGCTAATTTGTATTGTGTTCCATTCGTTCCCTAACATAGCCCAATCCCATTCACCAAATCCAACATTATCTTTGATTATAAATTCTTGTTTTTGTTCTACTGTTAAGCCTTTGGCTATTTTTACAGGAACTTCTTTTAGACCTGCTTCAATACAAGCCTTATGTCTCATATTGCCACCTAGTATTATATTGTTTTCATCTATAACTATTGGTCTTAATTCTAACATTTCTGGAAAATCCTTAATGCTTTCTACAAGTTTTTTGAATTTATGGTCTTTAATAATTCGTGGGTTTGATACATTTGATTGTATATCGTTGATTTTTAGTTTCATAGTATATAATAGAATTTTATGTTATTTATTTAAAAGGTTCGTTAATACCTCGTTCACCAATTAGTTTTTCTTTTGCACTATCCCAAAGTTTATCACCTCTTTTTTTTTTACTTAATGACGCTTCAGTTCTTTTTAGGTTCGGTATGCCATCTGTTGGTTCACTGTCCATGTATAGACCACATTTACATAAGGCTTCTGCAACCACTACTTTGTTATTAATGATTTTCATAGTGGCTTTTTGTAACTCTTTAGAATTACCACATTCGCATTTATATAATGTCATTTTCTAACTCCAGTCGGTGACAATGCACCTGTTCTTGTTTCACTGGTTAAAGCATCTAATTCAAAGTGTAAGTGGTTTATTGCTTTTCGTAAGTCTTGTATTCCACCGTCATCATGTTTATTTTTTGACCGCAGCAAATAAGTTACTGCCGTTCCAACATTATAACTAAGGTCAAAATTAGCTACAACATCTTTTGCCATGTAACCGTTCTTTCCTTTGTAGTATTCAGGTATTTCTGTTTCTTCGTAGTTGCTATTAGGTATCACCATTTTGTAATTTGTTTAATAGTTGTTGACTTGTGTAAATTGTTCTATTTTTTTTAACTGCCCTGTATTCATTAAAAAGGCAAGTAAAATTATCATTTTCAAAAGTCCATAGTGAGTTCACATTCTTTTTTATGTGGTCACGCAGAACCGACTTAATTGTTTTATATGTTCTTTTATTCATTGTATTTTTTATAAAGTTTTTTAATACCGTCAAAACAAGTTGAGATACACGAACCACAATTTGTTGAGGGGCTGTAAGAAGTATTATATATTGTGTTGTAAGTTTCAATCATTCTTTTTTTAGCTGCTTGGTTTTTTGCTTTACCTGTTTTTAAGTCTTTCCACATATCTAATATTTCTTCTATTATTTCTTGTGGCAAGTCGTCAGGCGTTTCCATTTCCATTGTCTTAGCCCAATACTTCTGTGGACATTCCATTGGTGCTATCCTTGCTTTGATTTTCATAAAACATAAACAGCGTTTGCATTGTCCTAAGACGTTAGAGTAATACACACACGCTTTGCATATTGCTAACCTGTCTTGGTAGATATTATCAGGAACAAAAAACCTATTCATTTAGTATTTCTTTTAATGCTGTTCTTACTTTATCTATTGTGGTGAATAAGCTATTACGACTAATGCCTGTTTTTTTAGCAAGGCTGTCAAGTGTATTGCCGTCATAATAATACAATTCAAAAACCTTTCTGTCATACCAATACATCTCACCTAATGCTGCGTCAATCTTATCTAATTTTTTAAAGCCTATATTTTCAACAACTTCATCAGGTATATTGTACAAATGTTTTGTAGGTACAAGTTCGCCTGTTTCTGTTATGTCATAAGTGGTGTTAGTAGCATAGTCGTCTATATGCGTATAATATTTTTTATACTTATAATAAAACGGACTTCGTGTGCTTGTTAATGACCTCTTTAAAACAACAGCACCGTATCTTGTAATTCCGTCAAGACCGTCTTTGTCATATATTTTCTTTAATGTTTCAGGGTTCATTTGCAAAAAATACAACATTAACTCTTGCACTGCTTCTTCAATATCTGTTTCATTTTGTGTAAGTCCATAGCACATGGTTTTAAACTTATCATTTAGGCTTGATATTTCCTGATATATTTTATTCATTTATTTGCTCTAGCTTATCTATTTTGTCAACAACTTCAATAACCAATTCATTTAAAACAATCTTATACGCCCTGATTATACCCCTGTTTCCTTTTGTTTCTAGCCCTGCAAAAAAACCATTAGTTGCTATTGATACATTTATTGGAATAATCATAAGCCAATCATACCAATTATTTTCTCGCACTCCGTTTCCATAGTTATTATGGTATTCAAGAATTGTTTGTATGACTTCTAAATAATTTTGGTATTTGTTTTGTGATGCAACTTCCTTAGCAAACTCTTTGCACATTAGCATATAATTTTCAATAATTGCTTTGTGTTCTTGACTTGCATAAACAGTTTTTATCATTTGCCAAATTTAGCAAAATATTTACTCTATCCCTTTTTCTTTTTTTAACTTATCAACAGCCGATTTGTAATAACTTATTTTTTCTTCATAATCTACTCTGCTAAACTTCATAATCATTTTTGATAAAAACTCCAATTCTTCAGCAGTACCCTCACCGTATTTGTGGTCTAAGGCAACCCCAAATCTAAACTGTTCACCCTGTTCATACATATTACAGCGGACACATTGGATTTGACAATTTTGTTCATGCCACCTTGTTGAGTGGTGTCTTCTCGACTGGAAGTGACCACATTGCATACCTGACTTATAATGCGAAATGCGTGAGCAGGTGAAGCATTGTACTGAACCCTCAGCCGTTGCTTCCCTTAGTCTAATATAAAGGCTAAACCATTTATCTAGTTCTTTTTTGAGTTTGCTTATTGGTTTTTTCAATGGCTGTATATATATTGTGAAATAGTAGTTGTCTTACCAAACCTTGTTTTCTTTTTTAAAGGTATGCTGTCTATATAATAACCGTTTTTTCTATGGTTGTGTATTATAGCTGATAACCTTGTTGCACCATATTCTCGTATAGCATCATAACTTGTTATCTTTCCGTAGGTTTTTAAGTGCCAAAGAACTGCATCTGATTGGCTTTTAACTTCGTGTTCTTGTATTCTAATTATTTTCATTTCATTCCCCATTTTTGTTTTTCTTCTTCTGTCCAATAATCATTTGCTTCTAAATCATCTGCAAATTTTCTAGCTTCTTTATATAATTTTATATTCTTTTTTTCAATATAATTTATAAATTCCTCCATCCAATATATCTTTTCTAAATTAGATTTGTTAATACTTAATGCCATTTGTAGAATTTCTAGTGGTGCTGTTTTTTCTTTTTTCATTTTAATAGTTTTTGTGATTGATAATAAGGAACAGTCTTAGGGTCTTTCCCTAAAGTATGAACTTCGTAATACGCTGCGTCTAATCTTTCTTTTTTGTGAGCGTAAACCCATTTGTAAAACGTTCTGATGTTTAAAAAGGGTTCATCTTTGCCAAATCTTATACCTATATGAAAGGCATCAACTACTTGGTTAAAGGTCATATTGCCAAAACGCTTTTCTCTTATAAGGTCTGCTGCAAATATGTTAGACAAAGCTGCCATTGTTTTTCCGTCAGTTTTATGACCAATTTCTACTGATGTCTTAGCAACTAAGTCTAATACTTTTTCAGTTAAGTCCTGCAAGTTTTCTTGTTTAAGTGGTTTCATAAATCTAACTTAATATTATTTTTTTTACAATAATTTTCTATTCTATTTATAACTTCAATAATACCTTTTCCATAACTAATTTCTTTACTGTTTCCAAAGTTAATTTCTTCTTCTGCTTCTTGTTTTAATTTTTTTAATAAATCTTTCATTGTTTCCATATTTTATTTTTTAAATTAATTTTTTTGCTTCTTGCCAAGCACTAATTTGTGAGTCTATCTTTGACATTGTTGGTTTATTTTTATCTCGTTTTTCCCAAGTCCTGACTGCTGCTTTCCAATCTTTCATTTTATTTTTGCCAATATACCAATTTTTGCTTTTATAAAAATCAATAAACGCTTCAGGGTCTATATTATTATTTCTTTTATTACAATAATTTTTAACCTCTTCAATAGTTGGTTTTTTAAAAAGAGCCTTATTACTATATGTAATATTATTATTAGTATATACTTTAGTATTACTATTATCTGTTAACTTTTCTTTACAAGGTATATTAATCAAAGTTATTATACGTGTTAATATTTGTTTACTACCTTGTTCATATATGTTAATACGCTTAATGTAGTTATTATCTTCTAATGACTTTAACCATTTTTGTATTGACACCCTGCTAACTTCATAAAGCCTACAAAAATATTGTGTTGATGCTGTACATTTACCATTCATATTACATAGTGCCGTTATCTCTGCATATAATAATTTAGCGTTTGGTGTTAGCTTTTTATTATACCTAACTTCAGCAGGGATAACAGCATAGTAATTGGGTTTGGTCATATTATTTCAATTTGAAACTTATAATCTTGGAGTGCTAATTTAATTAATTCTAACTGATTGTAAAATTCTCTGTAAGAAACTTTTATATCTGTACCAAATTTGCCACATTGAACCCTAAGTGTTGTTTGATGTTTATTACTATTTCGCACCCCATTTTCTTTTAAGTAGTTTTTTAAGTGTGGTAAGTCAAAAAATTCCTTTTTAGCATTTATGATACTTGTATAAGCCGTATATACTTTGTTGAAAGTATCTCTGTATTGAGCCCAAGAAGAGTAATTTGCTTCGTGTGCCCTTTCATAATGATACACTAAAGTTCTATCTCGTTTTAACACCTTTGCAATAACCGAATGGTGTGTATTATCTTCAATTCTTGCAATTACTGATGCTACAGCTCTAGGTACTTGTAATTCAGTTCTTCGGCTTTTATAAGACAAAGAACCTTTGGTCAACCCCATTAATGAAGTAGTGAGGTTGCATAAATTTCTGAAGTTATCTTCTGCTGTCATATTAAAACGGCATGTCTTCATTGTCCTGTGTATTTTCTTTAGCACCTTGACTTATCCAATATCCGTCAATAGAGTGGTAATATTTGCCCTTAAATTCTCTTGAATAAACATTTACCATAACTGTAATATCAAGACCCTCTTGTATATCTCTTAGCTTTTGTATTTTATCTCCAAAGAACCCAATTACGACCTCTTTGTTAAAGTCTGCGTTTTGCTCTATTAATATAGATTGTCTTTGCCATTCTTTTCCTGCTTTACTGACACCACCCTCAATGTCTAGTTTCTTAATTAGTTTTCCTGTAATTTCCATTTTTATTTATTTGTTTAATTATTAAAAAAAGGAGTGGCTAGTTTACCTTAGGTGTTACCCAATTCGTTAAGCCACCCCAACCTATACTATTTTTTAAATTCTTCGCTTTCATCTTCACCAAAAACCCCTAACTCATAAAACCCTGTAAGTTTCAGAACAGCACGACTTAATGCTCGTTTCTCTGCCATCTCCATAACATACCAAGTATTAGTGTTTCCGTCTTTAAACCCTGCACCTTTTAATGCAGAACCAAATGTTTGTATAACTGCATTTTCTTTTTTTGCCTTAGCTTTTACAACACAAAAGTCTTTTTGACAATTTATTACATCATAGTCAATACTGATGCCCTCTATGGCTTGTATCTTTTCAATTCCTGACCTTGTAATGATTAAAAAATGCTGATGCTTAAATATATCATCTTTAGTTAAACCGTACCTAATATATTTTTCTTTTAAAATTTCTGTTTTCATATCTTTTTTTTTGTTAAAATTAATAAATTTATTTTAAAACTGCTGAATGATAAAACTTTTATTTCCCACCTCTATAACTTGTGTCCAATCTCTTATTTCATCTAAGTCAGGATATTCTTCTTTGTCGTAATCCTGATGAAACTCGTCTAAGTCTTCATATTCTGTATATTCGCAGCATAATGCAATAGGGTCAAATTCTATTTCTTCACCTGTACTTTCTTCATATTCTTCAAGGTAGTCAAATAAACTTTGTAATCCTACTCTGCTAAAATTGTTTGGGCGTTGTTCTTCAAACCACCTGCAAAATTCGTATTCGCTTATTGATGTTTTCATTTCGTTTTTATATGTTTAATTAATTGTTTTTTTATATATTCTATATATTCTGCATCAATCCATTCTAAAAAGTTATAGCTATCAAAACAGACTTGAAAATCGTTGCCGTATTCATCTGTTCCTCTTAAATATACTTCGTTTTCGTGAGCTTGAAAGGTATTAATATCATTCATTCTTTTGTGTATTAATTCGTCTTTCATTATACTATATTTATTATTATTGCTTTAAACTTTCTAGCGTGGTTATTTCTTTCTAAATATAATTCTTGATATTGCCTTAATTTAGACGGTGTGTCGTAGTCATAACATTCGTCTAAGTTTAAGCCTGTGCGTTCTACATAGTCGTCTAACGCCTTATCTATTTGCTCTAGTGTTCCAAATATTCTAATGGCTCTTGAGCCCTCTTGAATATCTGAAAAATACGTATGCGTATTATTGTTATACTTTCTTTCGGTGCTATAAGTACCATTTGGGTAAAAATAGAAGTCTTGACATTGTAATTTCATATCCTTAAAATTTAGTTGAATAATCAAGAGTGTCATAATACCTACTTTTTACTTGTATATATATCTCTCTGATTTCTTGAAAAGACATTTTATCAATATCAAACATTGATAGCCTTACATATTCGGTTAATAATTCAGGTTTGTTTTTTTGTACATCTTTTAAGCTAATAATAGCTTCTTGCTTATTTGTAGCTTCTTTCATTTTAAAATTTGTTTTCATTTTTCTTTTTTTTAGTGGTTAGGTTTATACTTTGTTAAATTTATTCCATATTGTTCAATTTGTGGATAGTTTTTGAATAGAAATTCTGTTCTATATTCTTTAAACTGCTCCCAAAATTCATCAAAATTAATTAAAGGATAATCAATAGGAGTTAAAATTTTAAAGCCTAAGTTTTCGTTTTGTGTGCTAAAAATTTCTATTAAATAACTATTGTTTATCCTTTCTTGATAATCTTTTAAATTATAGTATCTAGGCGTTTCTCTCCTCATTCCTATCAACATAAATTCGTTGCTAATTCTGTGCAAGTGTTCGTCAAGTTCTTTTTTTATAGGTGTAATGTAGTTTACCTTTTCAAAGTTTAAATCTAGTGTTTTCATTTTCTTTGTTTTAATTAATAATGGTACAAATATATAACAATTATTTTAATTAACAACTATATAAACACAATTATTTACAAAGTTATTAACAATTTAAGTGTTTATAACATAGGGCAACTTTAAGTGCCCTCTAGTATGTTACCATTAAAAAGAAAAGAAAGTGCCTAAAACGGCTAAAGGGGGGCTATAAATTAAGCAATAAGATGCCTATTATAATAAGCATATAAATAAGTAAGAGTTTTCCGTTGGGGTTGTCGTCCATTATAAAGGCATTAAGAGGTTAATAGGTATATCACCACCCAGCACAACCCCACAAGCAATAGCAGGTTTCTTTCCTCGTTTGGCATACGCCATAGCATAAGTGTCATGGTCTATGCCACACCCTACCTGCATACCAAAGACACGAAAATTTTGTCCGACATAGTGTTCTATGTAACATTGTGTGTGTAGATGTCCTTGCACCGTATTCATCATATCAGCTCTGCATTTAGTTCTTGCTGTTCCTGCTTCACCATGAATATACTGCACACCGTCTATCTCTAATCTATCTACAAAATCCCAATTAGGTACTTCTAACACTTCTTTGTATGACTTAATCCACTTACTAGGTATTAATGATGTTTGTGCTTTTCGCATAATCATTCGGTCATGATTGCCCAAAATTACAGTAGCTTCAGGAAAAGCATTATACCACCTTGCAATTCGCCTAATAGCAACTTCAAGTTCTTGTTTTCCTGTGTATTCTGCTTCAATATCTATCTCATGAAAACTCGTATAATGATTATCTATGCAATCGCCAATTATGACGACATCTGTACAATTCCAAGTGTAGTATTGTTCTTGACAAAATTCTAAATAGCCGTCAAGACAAAAAGGTTCATGCAAGTCGCCAACAACTAGGACATTCCTAGTGTCAGCTTCTCGCATTTTCTGTAAGGCAGCTACCTCGTGGGGTTTAAGTCTGTATCTATTACTTTTTACCACTATCTGCGATACCTTGACCGACTACAAGTGTAAGGAGTGCATAGAATACGTTGGTTGCAGTTTCTTCATCTACACCCAAATATTTTACAATTAAAGGCACTACAATTCCTGCAATTGTGTACCAAAATTTCTTGCTCGAAAGCATTTGACTGATTAACCATTCTTTCATAATTATTTATTTTTGATTATTAAATTTATTTTCACACCGCCCAAATTAACAATTTCTTTCATTAGTAATTCCATAGCCAACCTTGAGTTTTTAACAAGGTCTTGTTCAGTTCCTATTCCTACTAGAACGCAACCCCTTGTATCTTTTGCTGTATTGCCTGTATGAAATAGGATTAAATCTCTATTTGGAACATCTTTAACTAATAAGTGCAAATAGTCTTTTGTAGCTGATTCTCTTGCTAATCTCATTCTTACTGGATATTCACCTGCTGGTATGCAACTAATATTTCTTTGATTGTCACGCCACGCATTTTCTAGGGTGTCACACATTAATTCACCGTTTAAATACAATTTGCCAATAACTGATTTTTCGCTAAATACCTCTCTGATAATTAAGAGGTTAATCTTATGCTCTATTTTAGAGATAGTAGACTTTTGAGACTTTAACACCTTTGACTTCTTTAACAAATTCTTTACGCATTTTAATAGCTTTTTCATCTGCCTTTTTCCATTTAGGGTTTGTACTATTTAATTTTCGTTTTTTACTCATTATCTCGTTTCTTTTTTTGGTAATACCATTTATTCAAAGTATAAAAGATTGACACTAATAAAAGAACGATTTTTAAAATCGTTTCTAAATTAGAGAATGTTGCTACGCTTAATATTGTTGTGTTTAGTATCACTACATCTGCTACGTCGTTTGCTAATTGTTTTAATGCCATTCTCTAAATATGTTTTAAGTTTAGTTATATTTTTTTCTTTTATTTTATATCTCTTTTTCATTAATCTGATGCATTTAAAAAATCTCTTAACGTTAGCTTTGTGCCTTGCCTTCTAGGTCTTTCAAGGTTCATATTGGAATAGTAAGAATTTCTGTCAGGCGAAACATCTGCACCTGAATTTGTACTGTATTCAGGAAAGCTGCTTGTGTTGTTTCTTATGTAGTCAATCATTCTTTCCATGTAATATTCTGCTGTGTTAAGAACTTCATTTCTAAGGTGTTGTGCCTCTTCTGTACTTAACGCATTGCCTGTTTCTGATGTCTTAGAAAAGATATTTCCATTTTCAATCTTAAATCTAAGAAACGGAAGTGCCATGTATAACGCAAATGACGGCAACATCTCACCTATATAGTCATTTAATAAAGTTGCATACGCTTCGTTTCCTACGTTGTTGACTGTTCCTGCTGTAATTAAGTCCTTTAATTTTTGGTTAAGATTTGTTCCTAACTTAGTTTCAACATAGAGTTTTTGAGCTTGTTTAATATACGGAAGTAAAAGAGCAGGTTCAACATTTAAGCCGATAGTCGTGCTGTCTTTTAGTTTTTCTTCTGATATGAATAATACATAATTTGCCATAGTCTAGTTATAATATCCGTTATTTTTCATTTTACGTGGTGGTATTGCCACTAAATTGTCATTTTTCTCAGCAGTAAATCCCTCTGACCTTGCTTTTGTATATCCAATCAATTGAGAACTACTAATTTTGCTTTTTGCATTTCTTAAAGATGTTTTGTAAATTCTACGACTCCAGTAATGGAAACATTGGGGGCCGCCCTTGTATAGCCAAATTGAATAAGTTGCTGCACCTTCAATTCCAAAGCCTGGATTGACAGCCATTTTACCCATCTTTAAAATATCCTCTTTACGATATATTTTGTTTGCTGATTCCATTTTGCGACAGAATTCTCTTTTAGTTCCTGATTTATTTACTAAAAAATCATCATTTTCATAAACATATCTAACTTTATAATAGTCATTATAAGACCTATTAACTCCGTCTTGCTCACTTCTAGCATTCGGTCTTGCTGTTCCAGTTGAGGTTAATTCTATTTTGTCATTTGCAAATTCATTAAGCGTTTTCTCAAAATCAAAATCTTGATGTTCACCGTCAACAACTTCTTCTTCAATTAATTCCCAATCGTCAGGTATATCTTCTAAAGTTTCTAAAAACGCTTCTAACTCTGTCTTGTTAAAATTCATTAGTTCATCGTGGCTCTCACAAGCCATATAAACCGTTTTGCCCTCGTATTCGTGTTCATGGTAGCCCTTACACCCTAAAGTCTTTGAATGCTCTTCAGCCTCTTCTATGGTGCTAAAAACAGGCTTACCGTCTATCATTCCAACTTTTGAATATTCGTCACGCACAACCTCTTGGTCATTTAAAGGTGGTAAGCCTAACTCTTCACGTATTTCATCTTGTGTCATTACATCTCTTATTGTAGCTGAATCAAATTGAACCGTTATAGGTTTAAGCTGAACAAAACTAACAGGCATATCCATATTATTGACTGTAAATATTTTCCTTAAAACCTTAATGATATGCTCTTGAAATGGGGCAACAACAGTATTAAGATAAAAATTCGCTGCATTTACAAGTTCGTCTGTATTTGACGAAAACCCATTAGTTGAATCAATACCCATTAGCGTTTTTGATGTCACTCTATGACCACTAAGAATGTTCTGCACCAAGAGTTCTTGGAGTGCTAAATATTGCTTATCTAAATCGCTAGGTGTTATTGCTGTAATCTCAGGGGTTCTTGTTTTATCGTCAGAGAATGTCAATATGAATTTCCCTGCGTTCTTTTCTGATGCGAATTTATCTGTAAGGCTTTGTTCTATTTGAAATCTCTCTTCTTGTGTCGGCACTCCATTCGCAAAGCTGACCATAAAACTTCCTGAAAAGCCATTAGAGATATTATTAAGGTGAAACTCAGCCACGCGTTGGTCAACCAACGCCCAATTATTTGCTGCTAAATAGTCAGGTGTGTGATATACATTCATACTAGGACTATAAAGACCTGAATATAAAATCTGATTTGCACTTGTTCTGTCTTTAGTATTAAAGGCAGGTACTCTGTAAGGCTTGTGAGTTCTTGTGTTAGCCCAATCAGAAGAAACATAATAGGCTTCTACTTTTCCTAACTCATTAGGTTTTTCTGCCCTGATTTTCTCAACTCCAATATGATAAATTTCTGCGATTTGTGTTCTGTCCTGTGACCATACAATATTAAGAGCAAACGCACCTTGTAATTTAAAGTCAAAGCTAATCTTTTTAATTACTTCGTGTAGCGTTTCATTACTGTTAGCTTCTGCAAAGAATTTCTTTAGCTTTACAATAGCATCTAATTCTCTTTCGTCTTCGTCATCAATCACTAAGTCTTCACCTGCTATCATTTCTGCTGTCGCATTAATTATCGCTGCTTGTGTCGAGCTGTTGTAATAAAGGTCTATTAAGAATTGTGGATAAAGGTTCGCCCAATCATCTGTGCCATACGAAATCCATTCTTTACCTCTAGTTTCAGTAACTACTGGTGCTGTTGAGGTGCTTAAATCTACGCTAATTATGTTTTCCATTGTTTATTATTTCGGTTGTGCTAAGTAAGTGTACATTAATCGTCTTTCTGCTGCTGTTAAAACTGTGCCTTTATAGATTAGAATATTTTTGATATATCCTTTCATATTGTCTGTATCGTCTGCTGCTGCACCTATATTGCTGATTCTAAAAGCATCATTGTCAGTTAAAGAAGTTGAACCCCACGCCTTGTCTGAATAAGTGCCACCGTCAACATACAGTCTTAGGTCACCTGTTGCACCATTACTTCGTGTAAATATAACTGTATAATATTTATCAACAACAATAGTATCTGACGCTTCTGTGAAATTATTATTCCCTGCCCCACCTATTTTACACCTAAAGCCTGTCGCATCATTAATTCTAAAAAAGTTTGAAGAATCAGAACCATAGATTGCATTTTGTGATAAGTCGGTAAACATAATATTGGTAACAATGCTAAAGTCTTGATTTGCTAAAATTTCAACGTCTTCAGCCATATCCATAAATTGTGTTCCGTCAAAAGCAGGTACGTAAGGGTCAATAGTATTTTCCCTATCCCAATGGGGTTTGTCAGCTTGAGTGTCTTGAACGCCATTATAACCCTCACCTGTAAAGTCCGTCCATAGATTAATCAGGTCACCTGTTGCCATAGTGTTAGCAGTTGTACTGTGTACAGGGTCTAAAGCAGCACCTGCTGCATTTTGGTCAGCTTCAATAAGGTTGTTATCTTTTAACCACATTTCTAAATTGCTGACACTAGCAGGTGTCCACCCTGACGTTTCAGGTGTAGAAACTAAACTTAATCCTTGTTTAAGAGCTAACATTATTCAGGGTCTTCATAATAACAGATTGCTACGCCACTACTTAAAGTGATTGCTGTAACTTGTAGAAACAACGTAGTACCCGCAGGTATTGTAGTATGTAGGTTTGCGATAGCACTTCCTGTTACTGCTGTAGCGTTACTAGCCGTTATCGCAGAGATAACACTTTCAACAGGAAAGTGAATTGCATAATACTTTTTGCTTGTCATTGCAGTTGTTGCTATAACATCACATCTGTTTTTCCCTAATTGCTCTGTTAAAAGTTGTTGTACATTTTCTATTGCCATTTTTTAATTTTTTATTGTCCG
>TARA_R100000781_G_scaffold24008_3_pt1 | contig 28240 bp, 42 predicted proteins | sample TARA_R100000781 | Tara Oceans TARA_R100000781 (sample SAMEA2623385) | marine metagenome | biome: marine biome (ENVO:00000447); feature: deep chlorophyll maximum layer (ENVO:xxxxxxxx); material: "saline water (ENVO:00002010), including plankton (ENVO:xxxxxxxx)" | depth 60 m | reverse complement strand
AAACCAACATGGCTTACCTGTAAGTGTAGAGGGTGTTGATGTAAATATGAGTGGGGACAACAAAGTTATAGTTACCTATAAAGACCCTACTACTAATAGAGATATGCGTAAAGTTTTTGTATTTGATGACGATACTGTTAAATTACAAGGAGAAGTTACTCGTCATATTAATGAGCTTATTGATAAATTAAACACTAAAAGGCGTCAAGGCGGAGGCGGAGGCGGAGGCGGAGGCGCACCCTCTGACAAAAGATTAAAAGAAAACATTAAATTAGTAGGGCAATCACCTAATGGCATAAATATATATTCCTGGAATTATATAAACCCTGATAAATATGGGGAGGGTAATTTCTCTGGCGTAATTGCTCAAGAAGTTCCTTGGGCTACTGTATCTGTAGGTGATTATTTATTTGTAGATTACAATAAAGTAGATGTAGATTTTAATAAAATTTCATAGTATGAATGAATATTTAGTAGAATTATTTAACTGGATTCAAACTCAAGACAGCACTTTTAATCAAAGGTATAGCTATGAGGATTTTGAAAACAACATGCAGGATCTTCAGTATGCAGATGAAATGTATCAATGGATAGCCTCTAAAGATGCTACTTTTGCCAAGAGAGAACCTATTAGTTTATGGACTGAGAAAATAAAAAAAAAAAAAGATTTTGGCACTTCTCGAGAAGAGGCTTTGGGTACAGGTCAGACAACTTCACCTTCGGATACTTCCCAATCTACCACTCAAACCACAGATCAAAGCACCACAACTCTTGACCAAGAATATTTTGATGCTGGACTAACACCTTCCCAAACATCAGGAAGAGAGAGTTGGGGAGGTTTAAAAAGTTTACTCACACAATCAACTGCAAGGGAGCGTAGTCAGCCTGATTACGAAGGGTGGTTTAAGATTGATAAACCCGTCACTCCAGAAGGTGGTGATTTTTCAGAAGGTCAAGAAACAGCTCAATATGATGAAGAGACTGAAACTTATACTATCGATGGCCAAGAGGTAACTCAACAAGAATTTCAAGAATATAGTGCGGCACATGAAGAAGTAAAAAAACAAGAAGACGACCCATTTCTTCACTCTATGCAGGCTGTTAGTCAAGACTTAATGACTCACGAAGAACAATATGTTGTTCCTTTATTAAATTATCATTTTAATCAATATGGATTTACTTTTGAAGAGGCAGGAGGGTTAGGTGATGCTATGACTGTTACAGCAGCTAATGGAGAATCAATTAATGTTAATTTAGATTTAATTGGAGGTGACAGTTTATTTAGAGACATCACAGCTATAATAGATGTACCTCAATGGTTTTCAGGCGGAAAGAAAAAACAAAGAAATAAACTTGCTGATTTTCTTATAGAAAATAAAAAGGAAAGTAGAAGATTAAAATTAGCTGAAGAAGGTTATTCTAAGTTGGAACGAAAAATCCTAACTGATAAAAAAATTGATGCTACTATAACCCTGTTAAATAAAGACGCTAATTATTTTAATAAAGATATTGAAAGCTTCCTGCGATTTAAAACTGAGGTTGATGCATTAGATGCAGTCTTTGGAGGTTTAACTCAAGAACAAATTAATGAACCTTCTACTCGTCCTTTATATAACCAATATATACAGAAAAAGCAGCAATTAAATACTATGCAAGCCGAATTAATGGTGAGAGATAGTAAGTTAAAAACAAGAGGTGGTGAAATTGATAGAGTAATGGGTGAGTACAATCAAATGCAAACTGAGCAAGGAGAGACATCAGCAGCAACTCAAAATGCATTTTGGGATGGAGTAGCTCGGATGGGTGCAGGGGGAATGAATGCAATAATAGATATGGCGGTAGAAGCCCTTCCTTCTGGAGGTGCGGGTGAGCAAAATTTTAGAAAAATGTTTGCAGGAGTTGCTGAAGAGATGTATCAGATACCCTTCCCTGGTAAAAATGATAGCAGAACTTGGGAAGAATATCTTGAGCAGCTTACAGCTGAACAACAACAAGAAGTAACTGATAAGGTTCAAGATATTTTAAAAAAGGATTTAAAATACAATACTTATGATTATGATGATAGAGGGGTGGCGGTTAAAAAAACAGCTCCTTTAGGAACTTATTATTCTAAAGAATCACTTAAACAATGGAAAGAGTTGCCTGAAAATATGGGGATGATAGATTTTCAAAGAGCGGGAGCAAGAGAAGTATTAGGATCAAGCGGTGCTACAAAAGAATATAATGATTTAACAAAGCAAGGATTTTGGGGAGGAGCCTATTTAGGTTTAGTAGAATCTCTTCCTGCAATGATAGGGGGTAATAACCCTGCAGGTTGGGCGCAACGTACAGCACAAATGTATTCGCAAGTTTCAGATCATTTAAATGAAGAAATGGAGAATAACCCTCAGTTTGCAGATATATCTGAAAATGAAAGGCAAGCTATTATGCTTCCTATAGGTGCGGTAGTAGCAACTTTAGAAGCTATAGGGTTAAGAAATGTACTGAGCCAAAAAGGAATTTTAAATGCAGTTTTATTAAGGTCTATAGGGAAGTACCGTAACGTGGCACAAGTAAGAGGAAGAAATTTTTCAGAAGTAGTTAGAAACGAAGTAGATAACATGGTGGCTCGTGGAGTTTTAACTGTAGGTGCCGCAGGTTTTGCTGAATTTGAAACAGGTTTTGCTCAAGAAATTGCTGACCTTGGAGGTAAATATGTTTATAACGAACTTATAAAAAATAAAGACATGTTTGTTCTTCCAGAGACCTTTGGAGATGCTGTATTACAAACTTTAAGAGCAGGTGCGCAAGAGATGGTTGGTGGTTGGATTATGGGTGTACCAGGAGCAATGAGTAATATGGCAGCGAGTAAGGATTTTACTCGTATGGATGATGGTATGTTTGAGGTTTTTGAAGATATGGCTAATGATGATAAGAATGATGGTAAGTCTTCACGAATATATACATTGTGGTTAAAAGACCAAGTTAATCAAGGTAAACTGACTCTGGAAGAAGCCAAAGAACAAGAGGCTATGTTTAATGAAATTAAAGGAGTTTATTCACAAATACCTGAAGATTATAGTACTCAACAAAAAAAGGAAGCATTAGGATTGTTGTTAAACAAACAAAGAATAGAACAAGAAATTGCAGGTAAAGACCCAAGTTCTGTTACCAGACAAATGGATCAGTTAAAAACTATAGCCTCAGAGTTAGCTTCATTAAGTTATAAAGCTTATCAACAAAATCAAGAGACCACAAGAGGGAGAGTAGAAGAAGATGAGATAACTGAAGAAGACGCTATAAATCAATTAAAAGAAGAGGGTGTGGAAAATCCCACTCCAGAACAAATAAACACGAAATTAAATGAGCTTCAAAAGCGAAAGGCAGAAGAATTGGCTAAAAAAGAATCTGCCTCAAATATATCACCTGTGGAAGAACAGGAATCCCAATCAGATCCTACCAGAGAAGGTGACATCGGAAACCAGAACGAAGCCGAAACAGAGAGTCAAGACAGGGTACAGACCGAAGAGGAAGTAGATAGTCAAGAGCTATCTGACTTTGAAGCTATGGTAGACCCTGAATCTAAATCAGATCAAGATATAGACTCTAACCCTACTTCTAAAAAGAAAGTATTTAATGTCGAAAATAAAGAAAGCGATATAGAAGTAAATGAAGTAAGTGAAAACTTATCTTTTACATCATCTCCTAACAATAGAGTTAAAGGCAAGCAAAGTATTGTAGAGCAAGCTAAAATGGCAGCTCGAGCTGTAGCTAAAATATTTCCAAGTTTAAAAATAGTAGTACATCGAGATGAGGACTCTTATACTAAATTAGATAAAGATAATGATAATGCATTTTATCAAAGACTGGACAACACTATTCATATTAATCTTGCAAACGCTACAGGAAGAACCGTAGGTCATGAAATATTTCATGCAGTATTAATTAATAAATTAAAATTTAATGACAAATTAGCTCAAGCAGTTACAAAACGTATGGTTCAAGCTTTAGTAAGAAGTAGAAGTATACCAAAGGAAGTAAGAGGGGAGTTAAGGAAATTTATTAAAAATTACGATAGTGAAATACAGAATGAAGAAAGACTTGCAGAAATATTTGGAATGATAGCAGATAACTATACTCAGTTTGATGCTCCTACTAAAAGTAAAATAAGAAAATGGATAGAGGCTATTGCAGAAAAATTAGGTATAGAGGTGGGTCAATCTTCTCAAGATGTAATTAATTTACTCAATAGATTGGCAGGTAAAATTAAAACAGGAGAGACTATAACTGAATCAGATATAGCAGCTTTTGATATGAAAACTAAATTTAATCAAAAACAAGAACAAGGGACAGGAGGTCAAGTTGGTACGGATATAAATATTAATCAACAAAGAAAACAAAAAGGAAGAAAAGCTCCTCCTATATCTAATGACCAAAGACCTTTTGCAAAACATATAAAAGATAAATCTTTAGCTGATTTTGCAGGAAGAAATTTTGTTACTAATATGTATGACTTTACTATGTCAGGACTTACTGAATTAGGTAATGGTCTAAGCATGACGCTGTATGGAGGAAAAAACTATGTAGCTGATATGATGGAAAGAGCAGGGAAAAATTTAGGGGATATATCTAATTTAGCTGCGTTCAATACTGAAAGTCAGGCTGCCACTTTTATTCGTAATGTCTTACAAGGAGATGCTAATTTATTTATACCTCATAGAGGGACGGATCAAAACTCTTGGCAATTTCAACAAGCTATATTTGAAGGCTTGGTAAATGTAGCTTTAGACAACAAGATTTTGACCGAACAAGAAATGAAAAATGTATTTAATGAAGTATTGACTAATGAGGTAGGGAAAAAAGCTTTTGAGCAATACAAAAAGAAATCAGGGAGAAATGATATAAAAAGTTTTAATGATTTAACTATTAAAGAAATAGTTGAAGGATTAAATATAGAAAACAATTTTTCACCTAATTTAAGAAAAGCATTAAATGATAAACTATCAGCAAACAAAGCATATCAAGAAGCAATAGGTGTAAAAAACAAAAATGAATTTGCAGGCCGTTTAGAAGACCCTGCTAATAAAAATAGTCAAGCATTTGATTTAATAGGTATAACAGAATTTGTTCCTGAGAGTATGGTTATTTCACAACCTAAGCCAGGGGATGTGGATTATCACCCGTCTTTTGGTTGGACGATAAAAGCAAAAATTGAAGGTATTTATCAGCCAACTGAATTTTATCAGTCTACTGAGGTAACTAATTCTTACACTAAATTTAATAAAGGATCAACCCCTGCTACATCAGTTAAAAAGTTAGTAGGAGATACGAAGTTTAAACAAAGTAATGTATCGAGTTCTGCAGGAGCAATACCTAAAGTAGGAACTATTAGTGTGCGTAAACAAAAAAGCGCACAAAATTTAGGAAGTAACTACAACATGAATTTTAAAGGATTTATGCCCGCTAATATTTATAATATTCAAAACTTAAAAAGAGCGGCAGCAGAATTAGGTTTAACAGTACATGCTGCTTACATAAGAGAAGGGTATAGAAGTGGAGAATTAGTAGGGCATTATTTTAAAAGAAATGGTAGATTTTTTAATCCGTTTAAAACGGTACGTAAACAAAAATCTATTAATGAAATTGGACGAGAGTCTAAAAATATTATTGATATCGTGAGATTAGGACGTATGAATAATATAAAAGAAAATACGATTATTACTTATTTAAAAGGATTAAAATATAAGATGAGTGAGATAAATCCTCTTATGAAAATAAGCGGATATACTTTAGAGAATGTACCAAAGGCTTTTGGAAATATTGCAGGAGGTATGATGAATGGTTTAAAGCTATTTGATAAGGTTGTGGCTTATAGAAATAAGTTAATGAATAATAATCTTACCCCTGTGGGTAAAAAAATAACTAACCTATTAAGTAAAATAGACAAGCTTAAAATAGATTTAGATCAACCTACAATTTTTAAAAACAAAAAAAGAGTTGAGAAGATAAATAATGAAATTAAAAAGATTCAAAAACAAATTAATACTCTTCAAGATAAAGCTCAGAAGGATGGTAAAAAGCTTTATAAATATACTCAAGGTCAAATAGATGAAATGACAGTCGAGTTTTTAGAAAGTACTCCTGAATATCAGGGTGAAACTTTTGAAAATGGATTCAGTACTCAACAAGCTCAAATGATAGCGCAAATGAAAACTGCCTTTTCAGGTACAGTATTGCAAGATGTTGGAGGAAGAATTAAAAGAGCTAAACAAATATTAACACAAAGAGTAAAAGGAAGAAAAGAATTAGATGAAGTAAAGCGAGATTTAAGAAACTTTATAAGACAAGCTTTACCTAACTATGTATTTTCTCGACCTGAAGTTGTAAAGCTTATTAGAAGTATAACTAATGCGAATTTAGAAAATATAGAAAATAAAAAAGCTGAGGTTGTAGAGTTTGTTAATAAGAAAACAAATCAAGCTTTAACAAACAAGATTGAAGAGATTCTTAATGGAAAGTATGAAGATATACAGGCAGGTAGACCAAAAGGCTATAAGGTAAGTCATGAGGTTCATAAAAGGCTTAAAGGTATCAAAGCAATGATTAATGAAATTAATTTCAATGATACCACTCAAATAGACGATAAAGTGCAGGCAATTTTAGATGAAATAGCTAAATTAGAAAGTCAAACAGACTTAACACCTAAAGATAGAAATAGTATAGCTGATTTGAATATTGTAATTGATTTTTTAAATGCTCAATTATCTCAAGATGTAGAGACTTCTAAAACTGAAGCATTAGACGATGTGTTGAATAATCTTAATTCTTTAGTTGAGACAGGGAAAACTCAATTGCAAAAAGAATTATTCGATAAACACTTACAGTATGTGGCTGAATTTGAAACTTTGTATTATGATATTACAGGATTGCGAGTTAAGTCTTATATAGAAAACCCTGATTTTAATGAACTTCTCCCTGAATCAAATGCAAACCCACGACTAATTAAAAATCCAGAAGTGGAGGTTTTATTGCGTGATACAAGGTTAATATCTGAAGCCAGAAAAAATAAGGTACGAAATAGAGCTGTACAGGCATTTAGGAATTTAGGAATAGCGACACGAAATTTTATATATATGAACTCCGATTTAGCCACATGGATGGGTGTTATTGGAAAAATGCCTGGTGATATATTAGGAAATGAAACACAAAAAATTACTTCTGTTAAAGTAAACGAAGGTACACGAGAATATAAAGCTCGAAAAATGATGACCACTTTAGCTATAAATAATAAGCTGGAAGAAGTATATGGAAAAAATTGGCAAACAAAAGCACAAAACGATAGTAGTATACAGCCGACAGGAATATTTACTGATTCAGGAGTAGAACTGCCTCCGTTAAGCCAAAATCAAATGGCTTATTTAGTAGCACAATATAAAGACCCTGCCAATGAATTATCTTTTGAAACTAAATATGGGAAGGGTTATAAAAGAATAATGGCGGAAATGGAAGCTAAGCTAAACGATGAGGTTAAAGAGTTATCTCGTTGGCAGGTGGAAGAATTTTTCCCATCACTATATGAGGGGTATAATGAGGCTTATAAAAAGATATACCGAACTTCAATGCCTTGGAATCAATATTACGCAGGGAGAATATATAGAGAAGGAAGAAATCCTGAAACTGATATAATGCAGTTAATGTCTTCAGGAACTAATGCTTTTAAAAACTTTGCCGCTCCTGCTTCCACAAAAGTAAGGATGAATAATGCTCTGGCTATAGCCGATATGGATCAAATGTCTACTTTAATATCCTATGTTAATGATATGAATTATTTTGCTTCAATGGGTGAAGTGATAAATGATATGAGTAAATTATTTAAGAACAAAGATATTAAATCTCAAATTGTATTTAATTTTGGTAAAACTCCGTACGAGAGCATTATGAATATGATAACAAAATTAGGTAATAGAGGTGTTAGTAATGAGAAATCTATGGAATGGGTAAACAACATAACTACTGCTTTTGTCATAGGTAAATTATCTATCAATCCTACTATATTTATCAAGCAGTTAACATCCGCTCCCGCATACGCTGCATTTATTGGGTTTAGAAATTGGTCTAAACTTGCGGCAATGAATGCTACTCAATACTCAAAGATATGGAAAGAAATATCAAATAATTCTGTATACATCCAAGATAGATATGGGGAGAGTATATTAAGAACTTTAGAGTCTTATTCTGAAAGCAATGTAAAAAGTGTTATTCCTGCAGGAGCGAAAGGTAGATTTATAGATGTGATGATGTGGTTGGTAAAACAAGGAGATAAAGGGGCAATAGTAATAGGGGGAGTACCTAACTATATTCACTATAAAAATAAATTTAAAGCTGCCAATCCTCAAGCCACCGAACAAGAGGCTATCGAGCATGCGGTAAGACTTTTTGAAAGAGACACAAAGATGACTCAGCAGTCAAGTGACCTACAAGACAGAGATGAGTTTCAAACAGGCGCATGGTACGCAAGAGGTTTAAATATGTTTCAAACTTCTATCAAACAGTATTTTAGACAAGAATTAATGGCTGCGATAAATATATATAGAAAAGCAATGTCAGGAAGTAAAGAAGGAAAAGGAACATATAAGGAAAATGCAAGAAGATTAATGGTTTACCATTCTTTATTACCAATAGCCTTTCAATATGTTGCCGCAGGTTTACCAGGAATATTAGCCCCATGGGATGAGGAAGATAACTTAGACCTAATGAGAGCAGGAGTATTAGGCAATTTAAATGCAATGTTTATACTCGGTGAAATAGTTACTTATTACGGAGATAAGTGGACAGGAAAACCTTGGACAGGAGAAACCTCGGGGGGTATTCCTATATTAGAAGTGTCTGCTAAATTTTTCAAAGAATTGCAAAAAGCGGACAAATATAATGTAACACCATTTGATAAAAATGGAAAGCCTCGTAAACCTGAAGCTATAGCTAAAAGTAAGGCAGCCAAAGAAGAGCTGTACAAAAAAGCTATTTTTGATTTACTAAACTCATTGGGGTTACCTACCAGACAGATAGATAGATTAATAAAAAATTCAGATAAAATATTAAACGGAAATGTTTCTCCACAAGAATTTATTTTATTAGCATTACAATATTCAGAGTATGTCGTGGAAAGTGACGCTGATAGAAAAGCTAAGAGAACAAAAGAAAAAAAGGCAGACAAGCTGAGTGTGGAGGAGATGAAAAGATATAACCCTGAAGCTTATTTCAGATACAAGCAACAGCAAGACGCTATAAGAAATAGTCCGCAATATAGAGAGCGACAAAGATTAAAAGATTTAGAGAAACAGCGTAGACAGCAGTATTTAAACCAACGATATAATAATTAATATGGATGATAGAAAGTTAATGGAAGATAGTTATTTATTAATAACAGGCCGTAAGACATTTGAAGAGATATTAGAAACTGAAGAAGAGTTAGCTGTTATTTTTAATCCGTACCAACCTATAAAAGTAATGGAAGGCGATGCATACGATTGTTTGATAGATTACTATATCTCCACAGAAGAATATGAAAAATGCCACGAGCTGTTGCAAATGAAAGAGTTAAATAAATTTATCTTTTAATCTCTTCAGGAGAAGATATATGGTCTTCAGGAGATCGGTTTCTATTATACTGATCTACTAAAGAATTGGGATCAATAAAGTTTTTTCCATAATTTTTTCTTTCAACCTCTAATTTATAATAATGGGATGCCATCATTCCAACAATATGAGAATCAGTAGGAAAAAAATATTTCCACCCTTGCGAAACTCCACGAGCTATATAATAAAAAAATCCCATGCCTAACTTAGCGGTATTCTTTTTAAAAAATACGATAGCTGTCTGATCAGAGGTAGGTATTATTTCATAAACTTCAAAAGTTTCATCTGAAACATTTCCTTCTCTCTTAGTTTGAGAAAACCTATTAGCAACAACCGTTGCAAACACTTTTAATTCTTGAGCTATTGTTTTATTCATTATTTTAAAATATAAAATTTTGGATTTAAGAGATGGTTGCTATAATCTACCAGCAATTCTTCTCCTTTTTTTATTTTTCTTTTAGCCAGCGCAATGGTATCGTAATTATCTAAATATAAAAATTCGACATTTGGGATAGAAGAATGATTAGTATATCTCCCTATATAAGTTTTATGTAAAGCATTAATAGAAGCTAAGCCTATAATCTCCCCTGATTTTATATTAACTTTCGCAAACATACCATAGCCATGAATCTTAGATTTCTTTCTTTTTACAGAGTCGTTAGGAAACTTAATCACCTTGCAGTTATGAGTTATCTCAGTCATTTCTTCCTCAGTTACTCCTATTTTTTTGAGCATTTCTAAATAATCGCCTTTAGGGTGCTTCATAACTCCATCATACAATTTATAGCAGTATGGCCTCCTATAACCACCCCACAAGATATACTTTGTTTTTTAAAATTCTTAGCATAAGCAGCAGCATAAGATTTAGCATCTACTCCACACCCTACCTGCATTGCAAACACTCTAAACCTCTTTCCCACAAACCAATGAACATAAGCTTCTGTGTGGGTGTGACCGCAAACGCTTGACATCATATTGTTTTTAGCTTTAGTACGAGCCTGTCCTCCCTCTCCATGCTCATAAAGAACATTATCATACACTATATTTTCTACCCAATTCCACTTAGGAGTGCCTAAGACATCGTTATATGATCTTATCCACGCTGAAGGTACTCCCCCTGTCATGGCCTTCCTGGAAGCCATACGATCATGATTTCCAATTAGCACATCAGCTTTAGGAAAGGCAGCATACCATTCTTTTACAAACTTTTTAGCCATCTTAAGTTCTGACCCTGGAGAAAGACCGTCAGGATCTGGTTCGTGATATGAAAAAGCGTGATTATCTAAAATATCCCCTATGTAGATTACTTGATTGCAGTTATAATTAGCGTACACTTCTTGACAATGCTCTAAGTATCCAGATAATACAAAAGGAGCGTGTAAATCTCCTATAATTAAAATTCTACGTTCTTTTTTATTGAGGTTTTCAAAAGCTTTTCTTTTATTCCCTGAAAGACGAGGTCTAATTTCGTCTATAGTGTTTTTGTCTCCAGGAATAAGGTCGGGGGTATTATATTTCATCGGTAAGGGATTGAATAAGTTCAGCGAGAATTTGAATTAATTTTTGCGCCTTCTTTTTTGCTTCTTCATGATCTCTTTCCATTAAATCCTCATAAATATCATCTCCAAAGTCGTGAATGTTATTAGCCACATAGTTGATGTGATTAATAGCATTGACATCTTCTTTAGCAATACGGGACATTTATAATGGGTTCTTTAATTTATCTAATTCTTCCTCAAGTTTAGTTATAGCTAAAGATAAAACACAATTGGCTTTTTCTAACTTATCCACACTTTTTTTTATTAACATCATATCAACAACATCTAAACTATCATCAAACAACTCATTATTTTCTTTGAACATTTTTCTGCACAATTCATAATTAATCGATAAACGAGGATTATATTTAAGCATGTAAGGAAATTCATTAACCCCATGTATTACTGTGGCATGGTTTTTTAAAAAGTATTTTCCTATCTCCTGATAGCTTATATGACACTCTTTGCGAAGGATGGTATAGCAGGTAGCTCGAGCCTCTATAGTGTTTGTTTCTCGGTTTTTACTGTCCACATTAACATTGAAGACATTGTTGACTATCGTTTTTAAACGATTTACTTTTAGTACGTTCATTGGATTTTATATATAAATTTAAGTTCATTAAGTCTAAGTACTCATCTATAGAAATTAAAGTAATATCTGTAAAGGTCATATATTCTGAATCAGCTTTTATGATTTCTACTGCAAATGTTATAGGTTTTTTATTATACATAATCAATCCGCCTAACACGTGGGACACTAAATTATTTGTTGTTACTTCTATATTATTTTCATTTAAAAACATAGCAATCTTCAAAGCAACAGGCATTTCAATTTCCAACATTGCTTCTATAAAAAAATCATCTACATCAAATTCATTATCCTCTATAAATTTCAGTCTCGATTCCATGTTTTTTTAATTCATTTATTCTAAACTGCTGAATTGCAGAAACCTTTCCTTTAGGTTTTTTAATTTCACTAAACACTACTCCACAATTGTGGGGTATAGCAATAAGATCAGGTATCCCATTTTTATTTGTTTTAATAAGCTTTATTACATAGTATCCTTGATTTTCTAATTGCTTTATTCGCTTAGCTTGTATTTGTTGTTCTGTCATATTACAAATCTAATAAATCTCTTCTAAAATGATTAAGAGTATAGTCTTTTTTCTTAATTACTGCTTTATAAATTTTATCTTCAATACCGTTTTTACTGAAAATCCAATAGATTTTATTATACTTCCTGTCTTTAGTAGTCATTCTATCTCTTGACTGCCAATACGATGTGGCACTAAAATCTATATTATAATAAATTAAAAATTTAGCATTCTTTAAACTTATACCTTCACGCCCACTAACAATCTGTAAAGCAATAGACTTATCTGTATTGTTAAACTCATCTAATTCAGTTGTAACCTGCTCTTTGTAGATGTGTTGTATAGCTTCTAACTCTTTTTTAAATTTATAAAACATAGCTATTTTAACATCCTTAAACTTATTGTATATAATATGTGCTTTATTATAATCCAAAACCATAGAGTTACCTGATTCAAATTTTACTGTACCCGAGCATAGCTGATGTATTTTCATCATTAATTTTACTGCAGTATCTCCAAGAATAACTTCTCCTTTTCCTTCTATTACTAAATTTTTCTTTAATCTTTTAATTAGCTGAGTAGTTTTTTCTTGAAGGTTTACATACATGATCTCTTCTTCTATATCTGTTTCAAATCCTGCTAATTTTTGCGTATAAGAAATAGTAAAAGGTTTCATATGGTGTAGAATTAATTCTGATCCATTTGAATAATCATTAACCACCATTCCACCAAATTTTTTTTGAGTAACATTAACATATCGTTTAGAGAATGCATAAAAGTTTTTATATTGAATAAAAGGATTTCTTTCTATCCCATATACTTGGTGATACATTTGACTATAAGATTCTGGTGTAGGCGTACCTGACAATAAGATAACATAGGGTTTAGACTTGTAAAGCAATTCCTTTACCTGCTTAGCTCTCTTACTTGGTTTAGGGTATTTTCCCATAGAATGAGCTTCATCTAAAATTACCCCGTCCCATCCTTTTGTCGGCACTTTATGTAATGATTACTAACTACGAATCTTTATGTCAAAATTAGAATGAGATAAGTCGTAATCTCTTTCAATACTTGAGATAGCTTTTTTCTTGGTAATAAATAAAACTTTTTTCTCATCTGAATTAACAAGCTTCGCCCATAAATAAGTTAGCATTTTTAATGATGTAATAGTTTTACCTGTCCTAACTTCCATAGCTAAATAAATAAATTTATGGTTTTGTAACACAGTAACACCTCGTGTTATAATATCTTGTTGATATGGCCGTAGTTCTATACCCATTGCTCAACTATTGCATTAGCCATTCCTGGAAAAGTTTTACTTCTTAATCTTCTCCTCTCTTCAGGAGTTTTAGCTTTGGTTAAAGCTTCAGCATACCATTTAGGGTGTGATTTTCCACTTTTATAAACTACCTGCTCTCCCTTCCCTACTATGTTAGTAGGCTTAAGTAAGGGTAAATTTTTTAACCATAGACAAGTGGTTTTACGAGCTTCATCTCCAAACCAATAAGGTTGTACTATCTGATCAGGCTTTCTTATTTTAGTGGAGATAACGCTAACAGGGTTCTCTATAGCAATTTTTTCAATCGGTGCATTCATTAATAACCTGACAAACTCTAAAGCTTTCCTTTGATTTAATAAGCGTTCTTGATTAACACTCCCATCTTTATTATACATCCATCTCGCTCCACTAACTGCTAAAAATGTACAAGGGGGATGAGCAATCATCATATCAAATTGACCACTATAAGCATAAACTAAAGCATCTCCTTTGTAATGGTATTGAGGATTACCCCCGCTACAATCCAACAGATCACAAGAATAAGCTTCATATCCTTTAGCTCTAAATAGATTAGTTATAGTTTGAGACTCCTCACAAGCAATTAAAATTTTCATAAGTCTAATCTTCCATTTACTTCTTTAGATTGCTTACTCACAAACTTTATCCATTTTCCTGAATTATCTCTTCCTTCATCTGGAGCAATTCCATATTGAAATATTCCATAAGATATTAACCATTTATAAAACCTGGTCCTACTAATAGTCATCTTACCTCTTATGGATCTGTCAGGATTTTCTTCAACAAAATCTATATACAAATCATTTTTATATATCTTTTGATTATACTTTAGTTTATCTTGATATGGAGTTGTACCAATTATCCCACACCATTCTATAAAATCATGCCCTGTCTTAGCAGAAAGTTTTCTAATTCTAAGATTAACAAATTCACTCTTTAATAATCCTGATCCTAAATAGTTTTGTAAGTTCTTTATCATATAGTTGTCAAACTGACACCATTCATCATCATTCCATTCTCCAAACATTAATCTTCCAAATTCTACAAGGGGTGTAAAATCTTTGGTATAGTATTGAGCAAGTTCTAACTCCCACTTCCTTCTTTCAAAACTTGTCCCTTCTCCACTTATTGCATAGTTGGTAGTTATAGCAATCTTAGGCGACTTGCTAAAAGGAATCTTAATAGCATCTTTGTTTTTCTTCTCTAAAGTTAATCCTTCTGTAATAACACTAAAGAGTCTTTCAAAATCAAAATACTTCTTTACATCATCAAAACATAAAATTTGAGTATCAGCAGATACTGTTTGGTAAGCGAAGGATCTTTCAAAATTAAAAGATTTTCCATCAATAAAAACTAATTTTTTCATATGACTTAATGCATTCATAAAAAGTCCTTTTCCTGTACCACCTTCTGGATTGTCTGTAATCACTTCATCATTTAAAATAACTGCGGGACAATAAGCTAAATTTTTCCATCCATGCAATAAATATCCTATGGTGGTTTCCATAGATTTGATTCTTGACTCATCAGCACCACAAATATTTGAGATAAAGGTTTTGTATTCACAACCCCCTACATCACATAAAGTAAATGTTCTGTCTATTACATGATCCTTCCATACATACCCACCTAAATCTATATAATCTATTGTAGTAATTTGGTCTTTAGTCAACTGAACAGCGCAGTTTTTATAATATAAATAAGCTGTATCCTTTGTATCCTCTATAAAATATACATTAATAGAAGATAGTAGGGTAAGAAACTCTTCTCTAAAATATCGTGTGTGTTCTGCAAAGTAGTTATAGATAGTGTAGTCCTCTACTTGTAAGAGGTAATTTAGAATGAAATCTTTAATTTCTTTTTCAGAGGTATGGTCAATTAAATTGTTGGTTACTTTGACAAATACATAAGATTTACTTCCTTCAGGGTTAAACTTGTAGAACCCATTTTCTTCCAGGAAATTTTTAAAAAGTATATGTACAATTTTAATTACTCCTTTTTCATTTTTACTCCAAAAAATATGATTAGCTGATTCCTCTTCTAACTTGTTGATGACATTATCAATTATACCGACCTCAATATTTTCATCTACTAATTGAGATCTAATTTCTTTTTTTGTTACTCCACTTCTTAATTTTTGCTTTATTTGATTTACCTTCTCTTCATCCTCATAAAATTTAGTACCAAAATTTTGTTTATTAGAATAAGCAGATTGTATTGTTCTCTTTACTTCTGCAGAGGGAAAATCTTTAGAGGAAAATTGACTCATTACATATTCAGCTAAATTTTGATTAACACCAAAGTCATTAAACGCAGATGCTAAAATATATACATTATTGTTTCTTTCTCCTGACTTTAAACCATACTTTGATTCCCACCATTTCATTAAAATTTCTACAATTTTATTTTCATCGCTTACAGGAATAGTCACTACCCCCTGATTTTTTGTGACCTCAGTATACTCTTGGTCTATTATGGTATCCCAAAGACTTGAATTGACATTGATATGAATTAGAGGATCATAAGATTCGTAACATACTCTTGATATATTTTTAGATGTAGTATCAAAGTATGGGGAATTAAAATGTTTTTCTAAAGAAGAAAAATAATTCTTATGATTTTCTGCTTCCTTTGGTATCTTTACTAACACTTTCAGGCCTTGTCCACTTGGGCTTATGAAGGTAGAAAAAACATACTTGTCTTTAGATAATCTTTCTTTCTCTTGGAGTAAATCCTTTGTAGAATTATACCCATCAAAATCCAAACATATCAATCCTGAATGTTCGCTTAAAGAGGAATCATTTCTTTTTGTAAATTGTCCAGAAAAACATATAGCTGGTAATGATTGCTTTATTACGTTTCTTTCTGACTTGTCTTTTTCTTGTCGTATACTTTTTACAGTATCTTTTGATGCTCCTTCTTGTATCCTTTTTAATACTACTTCGACCTCTCTATAGAAGGGTTGAGAGGTATTTTTAATGTCTTTAAATATAGTTATCTCCATTTGGTGTCGATTTTGTGTTGATTTTGTGTTGATTATTTTTTTTGTAACTATTTAATTATTAGTTACTTATCTATTTTTCTTCATTTTAGTGTTGAAAATTAGTTAATAAATATGATATATAAAAATATTAAGAGTAGAAAATTATATAAAAGCTTATAAAACCCAACTAAAATCAACACCTTTTTAAAAAAGGCCAAAAAAAAGAGGGGCGATTGCCCCCCTTAATTTAACAATCAAACACTAAAAGGGTAGATCTTTCTCTACCTTTGCTTTGCTTTGTTCTTCAGGCTTCCAAGTGTCAACTGCGACATAGTGGCTTTTACCATACTGATCAACCTCTCGTTTCTTTTGAACGATTAGCTTAATGTATTTTTTACCACTATATTCAAACATATGTTCTTGAGGTAAGTCTGTTAAACAAACAGAACACGCAACTTGATCTCCATCAAATTTAGATGTTCCTGATCCTACATAGATTTTTTCTTCACTCATATTATATAATTTTAATTGTTCGTTCCAAATGATTCATTGTCTCAAAGATTAAATCTTCTTTTTCGACCTTACTATTAACGGACATTGGAACTCTTATCCACATAATAGTACCTTTAGGCGTTCTTTTCGGAAAGATGTTCTTCAAAGACTGCATAAATTTTAAAATTCTTTTTTTCATTTATTAGTATTTTAGTTAGTTTCTTTTTTTCTTTTTCTTCCTCTTTTTTATATTTAGGATTCTTGCTATTTAATTTTCTTTTCTTCATTGCTATAAAGTTTCGTAATGTACATATTGATTTATATCTTCAGTAGATTCAGGTGTAAAAAAAGTATTATAAATCTCAACAGCTTGTCCTACCTTTTCCTGACCTCTTTCTAAAAAATCTAAAGATGGAGTAAAGATAGCTAATTGATGTGTTGTTTTATCAATCACAAAGAACTCTACAGGCTTTCCAAATAACTTTTGGTAAATATAAGCTTGGCTATCATAATTATATTTAGAAGCTGACCATTTAAATCTTGAAATGTCAGCAGAACTTTTGATGTCAATTATTTTATCTTCACAAATTATATCAGCTTTGCCTTTCCACATAACCCCCATAATCTCTTTAACACCAGGAATTTCATATTGATTATCCATATCATAGATTTGTTTAATCATTTCCTTGTTGTTTTTAATAACTGAAACCATCTGGTCCAAGTTAGATTGTTCTTTTTTTAACAACATAATCTCTCCATGATCCTCTAACAAATCTTTGTATGCTTTAGTATTTCTACTTGACATATCCACCACTTTATAGTTTTTAATTTTATGTGGCTCTAATAAAGCAGTATGAAAATACCTACCCTCTATCATTGCTTTGGTTTGTTCTTTGGCTACACGAAAAGATAATGGATCATTAAGCAAAGAATAAATATCGGAATTTGATAACCATTTTTTTCCAAATTCTCCATAGTAATTCTTATCATCCTTTAATTTCTCTAAATCTCCTATTTCACTCATTTTATGCTTTTTTTTTAGTTTTTTTATAATTTTGACCTCCATAGATGCGTTCTAATGAACTATCTCCACCCTCTTGATACCTAACTACCTTTGAATTTAAGGTATTATAAATCTAAATGTTTAGACAGCTTTTTCTTAACTGCTGATGTTATCACATACTTTTCTTGAAGATCCTTTACAATCTTGTCCAGGCTTTTTCCTTTGGCCTTTGGATGATTGTTCATATACTCAATTACTCTCTCCCAATTCTCATCATTTTCTTTTAAAGTAATTAATTGTTTTACATTAGTAACTTCAAGATCAAAAGCATCTATTAATTTATTTAATGCTTTTTTAGAATCAGTTCTTTTAGGTGTAGCAGTATAAACCTTTGCATCAGTATCAGCATCAGCTATAATCCCAAGCATTGAAGATAAGGCATATCTTCTAAAATATGTGATACCTGCACCTGCTGATTGGTATGCGTTCATACCTTTCATATCGCATTCAGGAATAAAAGAATGAGATTCAATTGTTTCTCCACTAATAGTGTGAAACAAAATTGTTTTTAGCCCATTACCCTCTACAAGTTGGGTAAAACCGAGATCATGTTTTTTTAATATTGGATTAATCTGTGCTATAATGTGTTCAAGCTGAACATATTTATATCCATAACCATCTGTTCCTTTTAATAGAACAGGTACTTCTTGCTGAAATTCAGCTAACGCTTTAAAAATGTTTTTCTTTTCCATAATGTTTTAATTTAATTGATTTAATTTAATTTTATATTTAGCATATTTTTTTAACACATTGTCTCTTCGTGTTTTGAGATTCTGTATATGCTTGTCGTTTTTCCGAGTATTCATTTCTGTTTTCATTCGATCTTCAATTAGTTGGAGTTTGTAATTACAATTGCTTAATGCAATTAATAAAACTCCTTTCTTCCAACCGAACTCAAAAAAAAACTCATACTCCTGGTCATCTAACTCTCTATAGTAATCTCCACCCTTTGAACAATTGAGGATTTCAGTTTTACTTGGAAAGTGTTGAAGCTTTACTCCCAAGCTTATAACAAACACTCCTCTACCCATTTTATTAATGGTAGAGTTAGTATCGGTAATCGCTTGATTATAAACTTCTTTTAAGGTGTATCTCATTATACTTCATTATTAATTTTCTCTATCATCTCACTATAATCTGAGTCTGAGTCAATTAATGCTTTGGCTTGTTTGTATCCATGAATTATAGTAGAATGAGCAACTTTGCATCCATTATCTTCCATAAACTTTTGAACATAAGATACTCTAATCGGTCTTTCTAAACAAAGATAAAATAGTAGTTGCCTTGCATCTACTAAATCTCTTCTTCTACTTTTATCAAACATCTCATCTAACTTTAGATGAAATTGTTCTGCTATTGCGTATGCGTACTTGTCAAAAATTGCTTTTTTCATTTTATTTATTTTAATTAATCTCCTTTAATCTCTCTATTTCAAATTCTAAATGTGCTATTGCTTTATATAAATCTTGAATAGGAGTGTCGTGTTTTCGTGAACTGCGTAGGCAGTAAGTCACAGCAGTACCAATATTATATGTGCAATCAAAATCGCTTACTACATATCGTGCTTGGTAATTTCTTTCTTTATTTTGCCCTACATAATAATGAGGGACTCTATCATCTTTAGTCATTTATTTTTTTTTAATTTATATTTAGACATATCATTGTTAATCTTTTCTTTTACCACAGGATCATGAACAGGATGCTGGGCAGTAAATCGGTTTTTATATTCAATCATTCCACTATATTTAAAATAACAATCAAGTTCTATATAAATTTCCTTATAAAATTTATTTAGATCGTTGCTTTGCTTTAATTGTTGTATTAAGTAATGTGACATAGGGAATAAAAAAAAAGAGGGGGCATCAAAACATTTAATATTAAAAGGATGTTCTTTTTACACCCATTAAAATTATTTGGCATTATTAACCGATCGCCCCCTCTCTCAAACAAAAACAAACTATTATGATAACTTGGGTAAAAATAATCAATTACTTTGGTATAAACAAACTATTATTGTCTTTATTTTTAAAGACAGAAGATTTTTTATATTGCTCTAAATTTAGTTGCTGTAACCACCTAATATAGTCGAAGTTAGGCATTGGTTTTAGTTTTTCTTTCAAGATAATTCTTTCTAATTCATTCATAGGTTAGTTTAAATTAATTTGTGTTATTATTCTGTGTGGCTCTCCCTTATTATATTCTTTTACTGAAGTGTATTCGGTTTCCATACACTCATTATGATCTTGTATAAACTCTCTAATGTCTGTAATGAAATACATAACATCATCATCTGTTTCCTCGTATCTATATAGTTCCATTGTCATAGTGTTTTAATGTAGTCCATTCTATATCAAAGTCCGATAATTTTTCAGGCTCATCTCTAAAAGTGTTGTTTTCTATTAGCCACTTGTCAGGATCGTTAGTAATTTCTACTATATACTCTCTCCCTGTGTTTTCCGTAAATCTTATTATTGCTATATCCATTTTAATCTATTAATTCTACTTCGTTCATATCTGACACCATCTCCTCATCCATATATTGAAACTGAAATCCTTCCATGATCCACATAGGTAGTTCATCTCTTTCAGCTAACATCTGGTCGATAGTGTACTCAATTCTCCCATTTTGTTTTAATTCCTTAAGGAAATATCCACCCCAATATTGTTGGTCATCAAAGTCGCTGAACATCCAATCCAAAAACCTTGATTTTTTTAATTTATATTTTTTCATAATTGATTTATTAGTTTTTCTAACGCATATATGTATTTAAATATATGGTCGCTTTTGTTTAGTTCATCTTGATACTCTTGGCTAAAATTTTTTAAACCAACTATATCTGACAAATGTCGTTCATTAAAATCAGTATATTCAGGCTCATACATATACTCTAAAAGTTTATTGCATAAGTGAATCATTTGTTCCTCTTGAAAAGGAGTTAATTTATTTTTCATAGTTATTTATTTGTTATTGTATTTCCATTTTATCTGCCCACGCACACGCTTCATTATATATATTAGGCATTTGATCTTCTACATAATCTATAAAGTCATTACTCCAATCTAATTGTTTTGTTATGCGTCTTATTTCCTTTAATCCGATTTCATTTGCTTTTTCTTCAGATTCTATTACTTCCATTATTACTTCATATAAAGTATGAGGTGTAATTTGGTCTAAAGGTGCAGTCTCTAAAATCATCTGTATTGTATCTATTTTGTTCATAATTGTTGGGTTATAATAATAGAAGGGGGATGATAGAAGTGCAATCTTAAACTTTCTCCCCCCCCATTATTGTTATTATTTAAATTAAGCTTGATATGGATTGTTGAAGGGAATGAAAAACCCAAGAGTCTATATTCTTATCCTTACACACCTCATTAAAAACATCTGCAAGGGTTTTTCCATAGTATTCCTGAAGGTTATAACATTCATAAAATCCTACAGAATATTGGTCTGATCCATTGTCATGATCCTCTTTAAGTTCTGAGACCTCACATAGATATTCAAAATCTTCTGCAGGCTCTTCTAAATGTTCTTCATAAGGAACTTCCTTAATAACCCCTTCCTTGTTAATCCAAAATTGTCTCATCTCCTCCCAATTAGGTTCTTCATAATTAAAATAGGATTTACATACTCCATTTTCATCATATTCTCTCACTCCACCCCATCCTGTTTCTTCCTCAAAAGTATAAAAGAATCCTTTAGTGGTTAGTTTAGCAAAAGCTTCGAGAATATCATCATCAAGTGGAGACCACGCAGTAGTAAAGGTATAAGAGTCTAAATTAACCTCATTCTCATAGCACCCCCATTTTGTTCCCCAATTGAATGATGCCCAATTGTACCAATTGTCAAATTTAAATTTATCCTTGTATTCTGTTTGCATCTCTTTAGTAATTCCTGATGAAAAGATTCTCTCTTCAGGATTGTTTTTTCTTTTCAGTTCTTGCTCATCATATTCCTTTTGAGAAATAATATTGACAGGCATTGTAGTGTTGTTTAAACATTCAGGCATTGGCTTAATAAATCCTGCAAGTCCAGTGTCTATTTGTTCGATTTGTTTTAATAATTTAATATCCTTTTTGTCGTAAACTTGGATATTACAAAAGCAATGATTTGGCATAATTTTAATTTTAAGTTAATAATAAATTTTCGTTTCTACCACCAAAACCCCACTATTTTCATAGTGAGGTAGAGGTCAACAAAACAATATAATGTTTACATCTTGTGCAAATATAGTTAAAAAAATCCTTAAATCCTAATAATTACTCATAATTAAATAAATTAATATTAGGATCATGACCAGAAAGGAATAAAAAGATGCTTTGATTTTATCTTCGTACTTACTCATATTGATATAGGTTTAGGTTAATAAATATTTTAGGTTTAACAAGAATTTGCAACTTCTATGAGTTAAACCTATGGCTCACATATCAGCTTCGTATACTTCATAGCTAATTAATATAAAAAACTTTTTGCCTTTAGGTGCGAGGGCAGGATTTGAACCTGCGACCTTTGGGATATGAACCCAACGAGCTGACCTGACTGCTCTACCTCGCAATTGTTTTATTTACCGAATTTATGTTTCAAATGTAATTTTAAACAATATTTTTCTATACTCCTTTTTTCTGAATGAGGAATATTTAATCCATTTAGATAATCAAATTTTTCTACCATAGCCATACAATAGCTATTTGCATAATGATTATATTCTCCATACTCATTATGTATCTGATAATTTCCTTCAGCTACTTCTGTGAGGAAATCTCTAATTTGAAATATGTCTAAAACTATTTCTGCATCTTGATTTGTTACTATTTTTCGCAAATCAATTTTTTTGTTTGTAATGTATTTATTGAAAATTTCTACTATTTAAATTAATAATAGTACAAACTTAAAATATTAATGCGAAACATAAATTCGCATATTTAGTTTGTGATCCTGTATAAATATCCTTGTCCAAAATTTTGAAAAACCTCTTTTTCTTTATCTTCAACATAGTCAGGATTATTTATAACTTTACCTGTCGTTTTACAAGCAAGTTTAGGAGAATTATATGTCTTTTTTAGCAGATAGATTAAGTTAGCTAACGCAGTCTCATAATATCTATCCATCCTGTCGTTATCTTCAAAAAATAATTCCCCATCCTCATTGACATATTGATATTTACTTGTTTCCATTATATACTTGTCCATAAGAGTACCTAACTCATCTTCAAAATACTCTCCTACTGATTCATAATTTAAATCTTTTTTCATAGTTATTTATTTTAGTTATTTATTAGTTTCTGGATGGCTCTACTCCTATCTCATCTTCAATCTCTTCCTTCATAAACATTAAGGTTTCGCAATCCTGCAGAATTTGTTGTATTCCTTTGAATTCCTCAAATGATAAGTCATCTATCTGACCATCTTCAATTGCGTTTAGGCAATCTCTTAAATCTCGTGCAGTATTTTGAAATCTGCAATAGCTTAAATTACTCATAATTTTATTTTTAAATTAAACAATTACACCTCAAATTGAGGTGTTTCGTAGGTGTTTAAACCTTTACTCATCAGATTGTCCTTTTTCTACAAAGTCAAATTTCTGTCGCAAATCTCCTTCTACACAAGCTTTTGGAAATAACTCTTCCATTAACTTTTTCTCATCTTGCATCATAAATTGTGTACCACTTTTAAGTATTCTTTCTTCCATCTCTCTACCAACCCAAGTATTTTGCAGTAAGAGTCTGTATGTAGGTATGCTTACATCTTTCCATTGTGGTTTCTTCTTGTCCTCATCTTTAGCTATAACATCCCATAGTGAATTGTCAGCATAATCTCCTTCAATTGTGATGTTGTCTCCACTCCATGATCCTATCAGCTTGTCTCCACTTGGATGGTCTCCACCCCCTCTACCATTACCATTAGCAAGTAGTAGAGATAGTCCTTGTAACACTCCTCTTCCATCACTTGTGAATTCCATTAGTTTAAGTCCATTGCCAAAAGTATGAGGATTTAGATACTCTTTTTTGGTCTTGTTTATCGGCATATAATATTGTCCCATAATTATTTAGTTTTAAGTTTTTATTTCTGTTTCTGCTTTCGCTTCATCAGGCAAGGCACACACCTTACGACAGAGGGGACAAAGTCCCCACTCCACTATTGAAATATATGCAATACACATAGTAAGCATAAAAACAATATGATTAAAAAACATACTTCAGCAAATACCTGAAAAGGATTGTTGATAATATGTTGTATGAATTCTCTGATTTTCATAATTATTTAGTTTTAGTTAAGTGATTTATATTTCTTTAAATAGTTTTCCATTTCCTTTATATCTTCAAGAGTTTTGCACTCTCCCTCTACAACATTTGTTGCATAGTTATATAAATGGTCTGTCGCACTAACTTCTTCGCCATAATGAGCTAAATCCCATTTATTGCAAAAATGTACGCTATCCTCATCATTTAAACTTACAATAGCTTCAATTAAGTTTTCTTTTCTTAATCTCTCTCTATCGCTTATGTCCTCTTGCCACTCTCCACAATCAGAACAATATGCATCTCCTATATATTGATGATATGTAACTTCTGTACTATCACAATTGAGACAATGTAATGGCTCTAAATTGCATTCAGCTTGTTGAACATCTTTTATTGTATTCTTCATAGTTATTTAGTTTTAGTTAGTAATGATGGTTTGATAAAAGATTTATTTACAACATCTCTTATAGATTTACCAAACACACAATCTTGATTGTCTTTGATAAATTGTTTAGCTTCTATTAAAGTTTTAAAGTCTTTAGAATGCAATCTCTCATCTTTTTTATTGCAATCTGTAAACCACCACAACCTAAATTTCGGTTTTTTCATAGTTATTTAGTTTTTGTTAGTAATATGTTTTCCTTAAAGTTAACCTCAAACTCTGCTGATTCTATAATCTCCTGACATAAGTCAGATGGTATCTTGCTTCGTTCGTGATTACCTTTAAGTCCTTGTGTACCTGTCTGTGAACCTCTCGGTGCAGGAGTATGACAAGTGTCCCCATTTTTACACATAGGTTTTGGTTTCCATCCAATATCATTGGTCCAGATATCAGTAGGTTTCATTCTGGAGTCCCCATATTGACAATATGTAATGGTTTCTCTTTTATGATAAATATGTTGGAAATGAGGTGCTTTACGCATTTTACCTCTTGGATTTTCTATGTACCAAATTAATTCAGGATTCTTCTCAAGGTAAAATTTTATAATTTCTAAAGTTTTTTCCAAGATCTTGATTCCTAAAAGCTGATTGTCCTTCGGCATAAATTCGTGTCCTTTGACCCATTTACGACCAATACAAGCCACCGAAAAGTCGGTGCAAGGTGGAGATGCCCATATGACATCAGGAATGTAGAATTCATCTAATTCTCCTACTTCCATTTCATTTAATCGGTAGTCCCAATCTAAAATGTCTCCTACCCAATTAGTTTTTGGATAAGCTACATTATCAACCGAGAATACCTCGTGTCCTCTTGCTTCAGCTACTTTGCCGATTGAACGAGAGCCACTAAATAATTCTAATAGTTTCATTGTTTTGTTATTTAATTGTTAAGGCACTATTGCCTACTACCACCAAAACCTCGCATATCTCTATGCAAGGCAAGGTGTTGAGTAAGGGATTGTTAGAATCCTTTTCTCCTATTATACTCTTGATGACATTGCTTCATAATCTCGTGAACAATAGTTTTTTTCAAGGCATCAATGTCATTTACAATAGTCAATGCTAAATCAATCTCATCAAAAGTATTTATATCCAAATCACTTGCAATTTGATTGATAGCAAACTCCAATTGAATTGAGATATTCTTCTGTACTGAATCTGAGATTTTACTCGGTGTTATTTTAAATGGATTCATATTTTAAATTTTAGGTTAGTTAAATATTCGTGATTTACAATGGTAGATTTATCCTTGACAGAATCAATAATGTCCTGAATCAAGAAACCTTCTCCTCTTTTTATTAATGTTGGGATGGTGTGTTTGTATCCTCTAATTTTCCCATTAGTGAACACTACTCCTTTTTTAGCATCTTTGTCTCGGTAATGGTTATCAAGCAACTCAGACATTAATAACTCAAGTGTAGTAGTCCATTGGTATTTTTCATCCCATAAAGAGTCTTTGTCTATTGTTGAATAAATCTTCTCAATAGAATGATGGCTATAATTATTTATTTCTAATTCTCCACCATAAGAATCATCCCAACAATTGCATACTTTGACATTGTCAAATTTGATGTCCCATTCATAAGAAGGTGCATCGTGTCCTCGTGATTCTTTTACATTAATAGCTTTCGCCCTGTTTAAAAATTCTTGTTTTGTCATAATTTAAAGTGTTTGGTTAGTAATTTCTTCTATAATTTCATACTCAAATGTATCGTGTAATCTATCTGTTACATCATCTCCATTTAAAGTCATTCTGTCTATCTCAATTTCTTCGTAAGGTGGTTGTAGATAGTCTCCACTCTCTTGAGAGTAGGTATAGTCAATCTCTACAATATTGTTAGGAGAGATTTCCCATTCATAAGTTAAGTGTTCGGTTTTCATAATTATTGTTTTATTTTTATTATAATACAAGAGAATTTCACAATCATCTTGTTTCGGATTTTGAATCCTCATCAGTTATAATTTAGTTTTAAATGGATTAAATCCTCCCCTTATATAGTTTTCATTAGGATTGTAATTTTTCTCTCTATCGCTTATCTCTTCCAACTCTCTAAACTCTCGTAGAAAGTATTTTTTCAACTCATTCTTTGTTTGGATTCTATTTCTCCATTGTGCATCTTGTGTTGAGAAACTACCATCCACATTCTGATAAACATTCTCATTCATCCATTCTTCAAATTCCTTCTCTAACTCCTCTAATCTATTCACTCCTAAACCCAATGATATGGTTTGTCCCTCGTGCAACTTGTGTGCATCAGAACAACCTTGAATATCAAGGGAGTAGTGAGAATGAGTATTGCTCTCAACCATCTGTTTTAGTTTAGAATTTAATTCTTCTAATCCCTCTGTACAATCTTGAGGATTATTCACAACGATATGTCTGTGCAATATGATTGATAATCTTGCCATATCGCCATTCGTAATTTTTGTCATTAAAGTGTTCATTTTAGTATTCATAATTGTTGTTTTTAATAGTTAAATATATAATCTGTTATTCCTTTGAAACCTACAAATCGTAATGCTACCTGAACTTCAGGTGGACATTTGATTGTTGGTATATTTGAGTAATTATCTATTACGATTAACTCGTTTGTTTGTTTCACTAATCCTTCTGAATTAGATTGCTTGATGAAGGGCATTCCTTCTGCAAGTTTGCTTTGTAATGATACTTCGTTTGTTGTCATTTTTGTTTGTTTTGTTAATATTTCTGTTATACTTCGTGCATAACTGATGTAAAAGTACGCAATTGTATGTACATAACCAAACATTTTACGCACTAATTTCAATGCTATATTATCACACATATATTTTTCCGAGCTGTAACCTCTGCAACGCATTCAGGATCAGTATTTTAGGTATTATTTTCTTGATATAATATACACTGGAAATTGTTTATTCTTTTTGTGTGTCGTTGTGTGATTAAGGGAAGGTTAAGCATCCCTCATTAACTTGCTTTCTTTTAAGGGAAGGTAGGTAGGGGTAAGGGGTATGGGGTAAGGGAAGGTAGTTATACCTATGCAATCAAGAGAGCAAGAGCAGGAGAGAGAGCAGGACAGAGAGAGGAGAGCAGGACTCATCCCTTCCTGAGAAAAAAAGGTAAAAAGTTTGGAGAAACCGAAAGGAATCCTATTCAATCTGATAAAAAATATGACTTTCTTTTGGGGGAGGGCCACTCGTATATTATATAATAACCCTATACCTCTGAGTATCTGAAAAATTTTTATTATCTTTACAAAAAAATAAGCTATGGCAGAAAATAAAATATCCGACTACGTAGAAGGTCTTTATATGAAAGACGGAAGGCTGATTAACTCAAGACCTGATGGAATTTCTGGAATTGAACAAGCATCTATGTATAGAAAACAAATGAAAAAACAATATAAGATAGACTGTATCGCAGACGGTATTGAAAGAGCTAAAATGCGCATGGAAGGCGATCGTGATATATACGAGTACTAAAAATTTTCCTTTTGT
>TARA_R100000781_G_scaffold111591_1_pt1 | contig 32214 bp, 40 predicted proteins | sample TARA_R100000781 | Tara Oceans TARA_R100000781 (sample SAMEA2623385) | marine metagenome | biome: marine biome (ENVO:00000447); feature: deep chlorophyll maximum layer (ENVO:xxxxxxxx); material: "saline water (ENVO:00002010), including plankton (ENVO:xxxxxxxx)" | depth 60 m | reverse complement strand
AAAAGCTCCAAAAGTAAAAGGGTTAATGGCTAATTTAAAAAATTTCCACAATCCCACTTCGGATATGTTGGCAATGGGAGATTTAGGTAGATTGGCTTTACAGCAACCTACTTCTGCTTTAGTACAACAGGGTATGACAGAAGAAGCTGTAAAAGCAGGAACGCAAAGTACGGCTGGAACGCTAATGTCTAATCCTACTATTCAGATTTTAACAGCTCTAATGGCAATGGGATATGGAGCTAATAAACAGGGTACTACACTCAATAGATGGAGTAAGGAGTTAGGAATATGAGTAGATGGAAAATACCACGATGGTTAAAAACTGTTGGTGCAGGTGTAGCTGGTGCTTATTATGCTCCAATACTTATAGGAGGAGGATTATTAGGTGCTGTAGGTGGTGGAATAGCTGGAGCCTCGCTTTCTGGAACTAAAGGTGGAAGAAAGTTTTGGGATACTCATATTGGAAGAGAAGGACTCGTTGGAGGTATAGGTGATGCTACAGGATGGTGGGATAGTGGAACAACGGTAGATAAAAAAGGCAGGGTAATAAAAGCGCTAGACAAAGACATTGCTAATATTCGTTCAAATGTAGAAACATCTAAAAACGTGGCTTTACAGAAATTTAATACAGTTAATGCACTTGAGCAGAAAAAAACAGGTGGAATAATTAATTCAATGAATTTTGCAGGTAATACTGCAACTGATTCAAGTAGGTTTGAGCAAGGGAAACAGGCAATATCAACATCTGTTAATAAAGCCAACATGAATTATATAGATACAATATCTAAAAACATAGAAAGAGACGCACAGGCATCTGACAGGATTTTTGCCTTAGAGGGTCGAAAACAAAACGTAAGGAGTTCATAATGCAAGGAATATTAGATGAATTATCAAACCAAATTGGCACTACATATCGAGATAGGCTAAATCAATCAAATCAGAGACAAATGCAAAATACAGGAATTGTAGCTAAGACAGAGGAGATGCTATTAGCTGATTCTTTAGCGGGAGACCGCCAAGGACAGCAAAATGAATTTCTTCTTGAAAAAATGAGACAAGAATTAGAGGCTCGTTCTAAAGACGATTCCAGTAGATATGCAAATGAGCTTTTAAGATTAAGAGAGCAATTAGATGCTACTTCTAAAAAAGACAGTCTGAGAAGCGCAACTGAACTCGCAAAATATAAGATGGAACTTGATGGCATGATTAAAAAATTGGGTCTTACTTATGATGCAGGAAGAGAAGAAAAAAAGTATGATGCTGAGTTAGAAAAGAAAAAATTAAGAGATGCTTATATTCCTCCAAATTTAAGAGGTGGGCTTGCTGATTTTTTCAATGAAGATAAAACAATGGGTCTTGATGAAAGTGAGATGATAGAAGAATATGGAAAAAGTTCTGGTGAATTAAGACAAATGATTGGAGAGTTAAATCGTTTAGACATACCTAAAAATGACCCTAGGAGAAAATCTGCTGAAAATTTAGTAATGGATGTATGGAAACATTTAAATATGTCAGACCAAGGAAAAGACTTTTTAGACGGAGGAGGCATTTTAGGATGGTTAGGCGTTGACAATACAGAAGAAATTCAAGCTAAAGCTGTCTATGACGAAGTACAAACTATGTTAATGCAACTTGGAATTCCCCAGGAAGAATGGAAAAATAGAAGATGGATTCAAAAAGGCTATTAATATATAGTGAGTCCCTTTGATATACAAAATAGGATTACTGGTTATAACCTTAATCCCCATCTATATGATGATAATCAGATAGCCGAATTAAAAGAGTATGCCGATATATATGGCATTCCATTTAGCGGTTCTGCTGAAAATGCCAAAGAAGCTAGAAAATCAAGTGGTCTATTAAGCCAATTTAGTTCTGGATTTACAGAAGGATTTCTTGGGCCACTATCTATGGGTGGCTGGTCTGAAGAGCCAGAAGATGAAGCTCAAGCAATGGCTCATAGTATGGGGCACCTACTTGGGTTTGCGCTTCCAATGGCTGGTAGTTTGCTTACATTTGGAGGTAGCGGTGTTGCTAGATTAGGTTTATCTGCTACTCAAGTTGCTGTAAAAGCTGGAACTGCTAGTAAGGTAGGTAGGGCATTTAATCAAGGAAGAAGAGCAGTTGGATGGACTGGTGAAGCATTACAAAGTGTAGGTGGTGCTATGAGAGCTGGTTCTCCAGTATCAATAGCAGGCATTGCCGAAGTTCCTCTAAAATCAGTTCCATTATTAGGAGCAGACGCTTTAGAGAGTTGGGCTAAATCACAATTAGCTAAACACGGTTTTGCAGTAGCAAAGCATATCGGGAGAAAAGGCCCTATAACAGGAGTAACAAAAGCTGTAGATATTGCTTTTCAGGCTGGTCATTTAAGTGTAGCAAGTGGAATAAGTGGATTATTTAACGGTGAGAATGACGAAATGAATAATCTATTATTTGGAGCAGTTGCTGGTGGTGCTTTTGGGGGATTAGGAAATTTTGTAACGATGGGAAAGATGATAAAGCATCCTAATGCTAAAATTCGAGGCGCTGGAATGAAAGGGCTTTGGAATTATAGTAAGGAATTCGCAACTGGTAATAAAGAGCGACTTTTGAGTATGGTGGCTGGTGCTGGATTTCAAGGTGGAATGGCTACAATGCAGGGCGCTCCTACTGCTACTCAAGTTTATGAATATTTATTAGGTGGATTCTTTGGTTATCAAGCACAAGGAGCTGTTGCTAAACAAGCTAATGACTATTTTAATAAGTTTAATTCTGAGAAGAATTCAGATGGTACTAATAAATACACATTTGAAGATGTCAGGAAAATGGCTGAAAAAGGTAATCCAGAATTTGAAGCATTAGACCCTGGCGCTCAAAAGATTGTAAAAGAAGCACATTTTCATCATTTAGGAGAAATGTATGATAATACTTTAAGTATACCTAGTGCTACATTATATGAAGCTATGAAGGCAGAACTGCCAAGAGCTGAAAAAAGAATGGCTGAAAAGCTGAATAAAAAAGTAGAAGATTTAGATAAGTACGAAAAAAGACAAGCAGAAGCAGAAGTTGCCGATACTGTTCCTCCTAAAGTAATGGCTATGGAGAAAAGAAATGAGATTGTTAATACAGTTTATCAAGCAATCTTAACTGATAAGCCATCAAAAGCCGTACTTGAAATAACTAAAAATTTATCAGATAAGGATTTACTTGCTGTAAAAAATGGGAATCCTGAGTCATTAGATAGGGCGATACTTGATTATTTTGCTAGTAAACCTCACGATAAAGTCCAAACAACTTATGATGATATTTTAAAAACACAAATTCAATTACAAAAAGGGCAACCAGAACTTAGTTCAGCTCCAATGCTGAAAAGATTCTTAGATAAGCTACAAGATAAATTAGTCGAACTACCTAATATTAAACCTGAAAAGGTATTTAATGATGCTATAAAACTATTTAATAAGAAGGATATAAAGAATAGTAACGATGTTACATCGGCTGTAAAGGCTTACTTAAAGGCATTAACTTTCAAGCATAAAGGGTTAATCATAGATAAGGATATGGAGCGTGGATTAGGTCAATTATTTACAAGAATACAGCAAGAAGAAATTAGACCTATATATTCAATTAATGTTGATAAATCTGAAGTTACTCAAGTATGGCATAAAAATGTTGTAAATAAAGTATTGGGAGTTCTTAGTCCAAAGCCAGCAGATGAAGTTATTAACATGGAAAAGGGATTATGGTCTGATAAGGTTAGAGTGTTTGAATTTGGAGAGGTTGTAAAGACTAAATGGGGTGAGTATAGAACATTCAGTCCGTATGCTAAGTCATTAAACACGACTACTAATCGATGGGAATATGAAATTAAACCATCTGATTGGATAAAAATACAAAGGCACTTATGGAGTTCAAAAGATAAATTTGATGGGCGTGGGGAATTTTATTTAAAAATACCTAAAAAAGACAATGGTGTTGAGAGAATTTATAGATTTCATAAAGATACTAGAAAAACTAGAGCTTATACTATATTTGGAGAGGTTTCAAAAAAAGCAAAAATAGAACCAAAGTTGTTAGAATCTTATTATAAAACAGATAGAGAAGTATGGTATAATACGATGGGAATGACCCGTGATAAGGTTAAGGGGGAAGACAGGACATTTTTAGATAGAGTATATTCCGATTCATTTACATCTAATTATCTATATGAAAAATCTTATAATTTTAAAGGAGCTGTAGATAGGGTAAAACGAGAAGCTTTATTTTCAGCAAAATCATTTTTTCAAGTAAATCCTAAAGATTTTACAAAAATGACAAAAGGCACTGATGAGATTGATATATTTATAATAGATGATTCAAGTGGATTACTTGGAGGTTTAAAGAATAAAGCAAAAAGATTATTTGATAAGAAAAAACCAGAAACTTATTATGTTTTAAATGAAAAAGGAATGCTAGAAGAAAGAGCATGGGAAAGTAAGATAGATGGGTGGATTGTTATGCATTCTGATATGCATAAGCAATTCTTGAAGTCAAATCATCTTGAAGATAGAACATCTCATATTAAACCATCTGTTGCTGTAGAAATAAATGGAGAACTATTTTTAATAAAAGGAGGAGTACATCCAGGCAGAAAAGCATATGATAAATTTTTAAAGAATCCTAATGCCATGATTGTTGTTACTAGCTCTGCAAAACATATACCACAAAGCGTAAAAGATTCTGGTAAAATATATAAAGCTCAATCTAGAGGTAAGACAATATTTGAAGCTATAGACAGTAAGGGGAAAAAAATTGATGTAGAGCCTTCACTTAGAATGCCAATTAAGGATTTTAGAATAAATTTCGGAGTTTATGGCGATAGTCATTCAGCTAGAGCAACAACAATTAAAAAGCAAATGCATTCATTTTTTGATGACCTCACAATGTCAAAAGTTGGGTTTGATAAATTTATGGATAGTGTTTTAGAAATTCCTTTGCGTGGAAGTCCAGAGACTAACACATATATGAAATCTCTTGAAAAAGACTCTTCAGTATTACCTCCTAAGAATTTTGATATTTCAAAAGTGAGCGATAAGCACTTAGTTGAAATAGTAAATAATGTAAATCATCCTCTATTTAAAGAAATGAATCTTGAGATATTTAAAAAAATTAGAGCATTAGAAATCGAAGAAGAAATGCCAGAAATGCATGGGTCATTAATGGAGTTAAAACAATATGCTAATTCTTTTGAGCAAACATACCATTTAACTGGTTATAACCCTATTGCTACTGTCTTAAACATGAATTTGTACCAAAGGGCCGTACATCAGTATAGGATAAATAGATTTAATCAACCAAAGTGGGAAAATAGTGCTAGTGGATGGGTTGCAGGTGTAGACCCAGTAATGGAAGCAATGACTGGTGGATTAAAAGAAAACGCTACTTATCAGTTTTGGAATGGTAAGGGTATGACCAAGCAAAAAGTAGGTCATGTGAAACTTGGAGAATCCCATAAGGATATGAAAATCAAATGGGTAGATGGAAGAGTAGAGAGACTTGAGGATGCTTTTAATGAATATAATGACGCTATTAAAAACAAATCTGGTGAGGTAGCAATCTCGAGAATGAGACAACAGTTATTATTGGCTGTAATGAGAGTTCCTGCTAACGCAGTATCTGGCACTAGAGCATTACTATTTGATGGATTTGTTGATAATGATGTTCAGCTATCAGATTATGGTGTTTATATGAGAGCCAGAGACCATTTCTATATTGATGGTGCTGATGTTGATGGGGATAAAGTATTTTTCTACCAAGGACTACCAAAAGAATATATGCGTGATTTAGTTAAAAATGACGATATGTTAGAGAGAGTTAAAAAAGTTGGTAAAGAAACAAAAAAATATATATTTGAAAATAAAGATGAGAAATTAAATAAGTTATTTAATAGTGAACTAGGCACTAAGAAAAACAAATATGGCGTTAGTGAAGTAGATTATGTTGAGAATAACCCTTTAGGGCAGTGGTCACCTGGAGCTTTGCGTAAAGCTGGTCAATCATCTTTTGCTGGAAAAGAAGGTATGGGTAGAGTTGTAAATACCAAATCATTTATGAATACTGTTTTATCTGATATTATTAAAAACAAAAAAGGAATCTTAGACTTGAAAGTCTATTCTAAGAAAGGCGCTTATTTAGGTAGATTAACTGGAAAAACTAGTGAGGCTATACTAAGGGGGCCAACTGGTTATTATGTAATAGGGGTTGAAGCCTCATCAAGAACAGCAGATAGTGCCAATTATTATAGAATGGCAGATGCAAATGAAATGGTAGAGATTCTATGGAAAAGTGCTTTTAAAAACTTAAAGTTTACACCAAAAAACAAACTTAGTCCTATTGATAGTCCTAAATTTTGGATGTTAAAAAATTCTGAAACTTATAATCAAATACATGATTTAAATCAGAAATTATTTGGATGGAATTATGATAAAAATAGAAAATATAGCGCTGAAGAAATTCAAGAAACATTAAAAAATACTAAGATTGATGGTAGTTATATGAATTCTATTTTAACTATAGCTAACCATATGTCTAAAAACAATTTAAATATAAACCCATTAAGTTCTTTTAATTTTGGTCACTTAGATAGAGCTATTAGACTCATTGGCACTAATATATGGCGAGATAAGGATGTATTAGATTTTGCAGTAAGAAAGAACCTTACTATTAAACCACAATACTGGCGTATTGCATACGATAGAGTTTATGATATAATGTCTAAAAAGCACCCAGATTATAGAACCCAAAAAGGGGCTCCACTAGAAGAGATTGGTAGTGGTGGTAAAGGCAAGGCTCCATATGCTGATTTTATATTTGAAGGTTTAAAAGGAGAACTAACAAAGAGCCAACAATCCACTTTTGATAAAATGTATACAAATGATAGAGCTAATGCAGAAGGCTTTCATTATATGCCTATTAGCAAACACCATGCTTCGAAAGAGAGAGACTATAGATTAAATGATACTTGGGATATTTATAGTGTTATCTCTGCTTTACAGAATGGAAAAAGGTTAAAAAATGCTATTAAAGATGAGGGGTTAACTACTGAAGGTGCAGGGAATGTCCCTTATCAAGAAATAAACAATCTAGCATTTAAAATAATCTCTGGAGGTAAACTATCAGCTTCTGAGCAGGTTACATCTACTAGATGGAAGAAGAAAGTACAAGAAGCAATTAATGTTATTCAGGGCATGCCTGAAGGGCAAATGGATGTCTTTACTAAATATAAAACACCTATGAGTAAAGAACAGAATGATTGGACTGTTTTTAGAGATAACATAGCCACTTATGCAAACCATGTTAAAGGACTTTTCAGAAAAGGCTTTAGAGACAAGGAAGTTGCTGTATATGAAACTAAAGAATCAGCTAATAAAAAAGTACTCGAATACGCTGACCATATCATTAAAACAGCAGAAAGTATGGGCATAGACCCTAGAATCGCATTAGATTATTATTATTCACAATTACTAGGAAGCTTAACACCTCAGACTTTTACAAAAAGAAGTAAACTTAGGAATTTAGAAAGATTAAAAAATGAAACTAAGTCAGAATCCAAAAAGGATGAAATACAGAAAGTAATAGATAATATAAATGATAATTACGAACATACTGGAATACCAAAATTCGCTTGGGAATTAACAGCAATACCAGATAGTTTTAAAAAGGAATTTCTAACAGGCTATGGTAAAACATTTGATATTTTAAATACACATAGACCTCAAGATTTAAAGTCATATAAAGCTGAATTTTTTTATAGAAATAATGAAACAGTAGAAAAAACAGAACCAAGAAGTACGCCAGAATTTGTTGAACAAAAAGAATTTAAAATTGATAGATTATTTGATGTTAAAAAACCAAAGAATATTGACAAATCTAAGGTACCAAGTGATATAACAAATAAAGTAATACCTAGTATAAAAAGAACTTTGAGAACATTACCTTTTGAGTTAACAAGTCAAATAAATGATATATATGTGCTAATGAAATCACAGCAAGGTAAAATATCATCTACCAGCATAAGAAATGCAACATTTGATGATATAAGAAATTTTGATAGGTTTTTAAAAGAATATATAGAGGCTGGTGCAAACCCTAAATCAAATTCTAAAAAGGAATGGGTCTTTAAATTTAAAAATATTTATGAATTGTTATTTCCAGATGTAGTCGGTCAAAGAATGTCTACTCATGACCTAGGAGAGCTATATTCAATAAAGGTATTAGCTAGGAATTTGGATGGAGGAGCAGGAGAGGCAACTATTAAAGTTCCATTATCTGCAATGTCTTATTTACAGCGTAGTTCTAATTCAATAAGAAGATTTGAAGATTCTGTAAAAAACCAGTTACAGGAAAACCTTTTTAAATCTATCGGTATAAAGCAAGAAATTGAAGCACTTCCTAATGGGATTGAGCATTTTCAAAAAATAATGGAGATAGCCGTTAAGAAAATGAACGTAAATAGAACCCTTGAGGGAGATAGACTTCAATTTTATCAAGAAGAATTAAGCGTTAGTAAAAAAGATATATTAGACTACAGCGAAAGAATTTTTAGAATAACTAGGGATGGTAAAACAATAGAGAAATCTGGAGAAGAATTAATAACAGAAGTAACAGAGCAATTAAATACTTTTTTCAAAGAAGAAATGTATGAATCTTGGATAGGTTCTGGATTACTTAATAAAAATAAAGAATGGGAAAAGATTGATTGGAAGGAAGTTGATGAAAGAAGAGCTTATGAAGGTAGTGGCTTAGTAATACATAGCTTAATTAAGTATGATAAGTGGGGAAGGTTTGACATAGATAATTTTTATAATAAGGTTATTAAGCTAGCATCTGAAGGACATTGGCAGTTTGAAAGAATGATAGGCAATAGAAACAGTCCGTTAAGTGTAGAATTATTAAATAGAGTCCAATACGAAATTGCATTAGAGGAAATAATAGAAGCAAATAAACATAAACCAAACAGCATACAAGCTCAGAACATTAGAGCAAAACACAGAAATCCAACAAGAACTGATAGGTTATCTAAAGAAGAAGTTTTTAATGAAACAACTTTTGTTGGTATCGGACAAATTAAAGATGGATATTTTCCACAAATGCTCCATAATAAAGATAAATTAATGAGCTGGATGAACGAACAACAAAATAAGTTAAGATTTCAGCTAGAAAACCATTTAAATACTTTAACATCTAGTGGCAAACTAACAGAAAGTTCAAAGGAGATTAGTAAAAAATATAAACCATCAGAATATGACAATAGATTATATCTAGGTTTAATAAAAGATAGGTCAATAAGTAAGAAGCAATTTATATCTAAGTATCTAGCCAAACAATTAGCAGACTTAGAGGGGATAATTGGCAAGGCAGTAGAAGGAGACAACACAGGCACTTGGGGAATAGAATTTGTTAATTCAATGTATAGAGATTCTAAAAAAGATTGGGCTGATAAGGAATCATTTGGTATGAGACCAGGTACTGGAGCATCTAGAGGAGATGTCCCTATGCCACATTTTAGCTATAATCCAGAAGTTTTACAAAAATATGCAGAGCAATGGACTAGTTCCTTTTTTAAAAATACCCTTTCTTTAATGGCTAGAAAAACAATAAGGAATTATGAAAAAGATAATCCTATGCCAGAAGAAATATATTCAAGGTGGTCTGATGAAATGCGTGGATTTACTCAAGACCAACTAGGACATGGTGCATTATTGCCAATACATAGACTTGGATTAAGTAAATATCAAGTAAAAAGAATTAAAGCATACATAGATGAGAATAAGGATAATAAAGACTCTAAGGTTCAAGAGATTATAGTCAATTATCAACATAGATTAAGAGCAGATGAGCAATTTAAAAAGCAAACTGGTGTGAAAGGCATAAGATATACTATATCAGACCAAGCTATTATTGACTGGCTTGACATTAAATCACAGGGTTTAGGTCGCCTAACAGGAAAACTTAAAGGATTTGGGACAATTAAACAGCCCGCATTACCAATAATTGGTAAATTACCACCTACTCAGAAGGCAAGAGAGAAAGCTCTTCATGATTTTTTAACAAATGTAGGTAATTTTGAGGCTAAAATGTCTTTATTATCATTACTAGCTCATCCCAAAACAGCTCTTGGTAATATATTTGGAGGTTCTCAGAATACAATATCAAATGCTGGATTTAGAAATTTTATAAAAGCAAACGATACAAAATGGTTACTAACACATGTTTTTAAAGACGCTAAACTAGCAGATGGCACTCCAATATCAGATAAGAATACCATACGGAGGTTTATCAGTGAGGTTGGTGCATTAGAATCTTTTTATGTCACAGAAGCATCTATGGATAAAGGGCTTTCTATAACCAGAATGAGACCTTTTCTAAATGAAATACCTTGGGGAAAATTATTCACAAAAGAAATGACTCAAGTAAAGTGGAAAGAAATAGCACAAAAACATAGAGTATGGGATTCTATGGTAGCATCTGGTGGATGGTTCATGAGAGTATCAGAAGCTAGATTAAGAGCAGATGCTTTTTTAGCTCATTATTTACAAGCTAGAGAAATATATGGTCAACTTATCCCAAATTTAAAATTTGATAATCCTTATTTAATAAGACAAGCTCTGAAAGGAGTTGAAGCAACACAGTTTTTATATCACAATGTAAATAGACCTTCTTTTTCTAGGTCAGCAATGGGAAAAGTTTTAACTAGGTTCCAACCATTCGCATGGAACTCAGTAAAATTTAGAAGAAATATCTATAAAATGGCTAAACGCTATGGAATGACTGATAAACAATCAGTTGATAGATTAAGAAGATTTGTAACTCAAGATTTAATGGTGGCTTCTTTAGCAAATATCTTCATCGGTTCGATATTTGACAGCACTCTACCTCCCCCATTATCTTGGGCACAATCATCTGCTGAATTATTATTTGGAGACCCAGAAGAAAGAGAAAGAGCATTCTTTAGCAGTTATCCACACCCAGCAATGGCCCCACTGCAAACAGTTACAGCTCCAATACATAGATACTATCTTCCAGTAATCACTGCTTTAATAAACGGAGATTGGGATAAATATACTAGTTATTATGTCCATACATTATATCCAGGTGGTAGATTTGCTAGGAGTATATATAAAACTATGCAATCCCCTGAGATGTTTCCTGAATTTATGTTTGGAATACCAGTACATAAACTAGGAGCCAATATGAGAAAAGCTAGAAAAGAAGACGAGGAAGAATAATGCCAGTAACTTGGGATGAAGTTTTAAGCAATATGGGCGTTACAGATAGAGAAACCCTAGAAAAAGCTACAGGTGTTTATAAACCAAAAGAGCTTATTATAGGTATGCCACCAGATTTGGGAATTGCGTCAAGTCCTTTAATAACTGGAAAAAGTCTTATTAGTTTATTAAGACGAGGTTGGAAAAAAATTCCAAAAAGTTCAGCTCAATATGAACTAGCTAAAAATCAATTTAACGAAAATCTTCAAGCAATTTGGAATCCTGTATCAAAAAAAATTGAACATATTCCAACTAAAGATGCTCAAGCTATTCTAAAAAATACTGGTTTTTCGGAATTAGATATGTTAAATATGAATCCAGTTAAAGATTTTACTTGGGGCACTATCACTCCAAAAACAGTAAGGGTGGGGAATCAAAAGCTTAAAGAAAATGTAGTATATGGATATCAAAAAGCATTAATGGGGGATAGGGATTTTTCTATACCAGGAGTTCAAACAATGCATCCTCACTCAAGTATGAATGCTAAAAATGCTGGAGAAGTATATGAAGACATATTAAAATATCAAAAAGACAACCCTCAGTCTTATTTATCATTTGGTGCAACACCTGAAGGTTCTAGATTTTTTGATATAAGTGCAAAAGCACATTCTAGTAGAAAAGGCCCAGGTTCAATGATTGAAAAATTAAAATTTTTAAAAGGTACTAAAACAGACCCTAATTATATTTATGAAGAAATGAAAAGGGCTGTAGAGTCAAAAATTAATGTTGCAACTGAATATAAAAATATGACACCAGTTGATAGGGTTAAAATAATGAATCATTTTAAAAATAAAGCGTCTAGAGATGCTTTTAATGAAAATCCTTACGCTGTTATGAAGTCAGTAGAAGATAAGTTATCTAAATATTATCATCACGGACATTTAGACAGAATAACTCCAAGTGAATTGTCAGCAATTAGATTGGACATAAAAACAGCAGATAGAATGCCATATATGGCTGGAGAAAAAACAGCTCCTCCATTTGGATATGAAAGTTTATTGAATATAGGGAATCCTGAAAATATATCAGTACAAGCGCTTGATGTAGTTAGGAGGTCAGGGCAAGCAACAAAAGACCTTAGAAAACTAAGAGGAGTAACAGACCCTAATAATCCTAACTTAGGTGCTGGTTTTATAAATTGGCTAGAAAAGCAAATACCATATTTCCCTAATAAAGCACAAGAAGTTTTAAGAAAGAATTTTAAGCTAGGCTTGTTAGCTCCATTAGTACCAGCAATTAGTGGCAGTAGAGGACAGAAAAAAGGAAGAGACTACTAACAGTTCCAACATTTTTCTTTGTCTACTGGTATATTTTTAAATATAGAATCTCTTAAATATTCATTTGATATTTTATTAGAATCCAAATAAAGATGCCAATATTTTTTACATAAAGGACATTTTTTTGGTTGATAATTACTAGTTCCTATATTTCTATACTTTTCAGTATTTGCATTATTTCCTATCTCTCCAATGTCAACCCAACCTTCTCCTAAATAATAAATTAAATCTCTTATCCTAGCTACAGCTCTTTTTTTATAAACCGTCTCTCCTTTATTCTCATCCTTTGACGAGCCCATATTCTATCCTAACCTCTGTAAAGGGCATCTAAAAAGTTCTTCGAGACTTAGACACGTAAAACCAATCCCAACTTAATAAATGCCCTCTAGTTTTATTTTTTATTAAATTTCTTCTTAATAAAATCCACAGTAGGCCCGCTAATTATCAGTCCAATTCCACCAGCTACCGCCAGCATTAAACATCCAAAAGAGAACCAAGTAAATGATACTATCCAATTTGGAACATCCAATATTATCATAAGAGTACTTCTTTTCTCCTAGGAACTTCTTCGTAGTCCTCTATTTCGTGATAGTCACATATAGCTTGTATTTTATTTTCCATTCTATTAAGCCTTATAACTATGCTTAAAAAGAATAGAAGCATACAAAATACATATACTTCCCATGCCAATAAAAAAGGCACGGTGTTTTGCATTACAGATTGAAAATAATGATACATAATCATCTCCTATTTTAGTTTGTAAAGTTCAGGCAGGAAGGTCGAATCCATGCAGGGAGGTAAGCATCAATCTATTGTCCCTGCCTTCACTTTAATTATTGAGACTTATTTGGCGCCAACCAAGCAATTAACAAGACTTTCTTTCTGTCAACTAGCTGAGAACCTATACCAAATAGACCTTTCATAAGTTAATATTCAAAAAAGAGTTTATTAATTTAAATAAGCCTCAAATTATTTAGTCGCAATTTCCTGTTTTACAATTGCTACTATTTGCATCTATAACTTCATCTTCAGTTGGAGCCTCCTCATTCCTCTTCATACCATCTTTTATATCAGCAATATTTTTATTTGCTTTCTTGAGCAACTTATGTAATTCTTCAGCTAATTCTCTATCAGCTTCTTCAATTTGGGGTCGTTCAATTAAAGCATTAATACATCTATCTATTTCTTCTAAGCTTAAATATACGCCTACTTTATGTACCGTAATTGTCTTAGTTTCAGTTTTAATAGCTATCATACTATCCTCTTAGTTTCTTTAATAACATTAAGAAAACATTTATATCCATTAAAGCATAGGTATTACCTCGGTCTTCTCTAAATGCAACAATATCTGTATGTTCACATTTAAGAAACGATGCAATCTTCTTTCTACGCTTTGCTTGTATCGTGTAATCTTCTACTACGCAATCAACTTCTTCATGTTTACCTAAAGCTCTACCATTTGAACCCCAAGCTCTTTGAGCTTCTAATCCATAATCTTGAGCTAATTTAACTAATTCAGTTTCAAAGCCATTGCCTTTTCTTTTACTAGGACTACTCATTACCACTTATCCCAAGTATGAAGAGCCATAGAAACTTCCATTGGGCCTACTCCTATACCAGTATTTATATGGTATCCATTTAAAAAATGGAATCCTAATTCAAGATGAAATAACCAAAACAGAGTCATTCTATAAGAACGGCTCTTATCTGTTTCTGATTTATTTATCTTTATCATACTCATTTATTATCACTCCTATTCATCACAAATCCACCAGAATCTATAACCTGATTGAATGTCATATCTCGCTTATTAAAATCAAACATTATTTTAATATTACCATCATCTCTAGCTTTCTCAGAATGTAAAGAACGAAGATTATCGTTATTATCACCATTGATAGCTAGAACTTTATCAGCCTTTTGAACAACATTAGTACTACCTTTTAAGCTAGTAATTGTTGTGATACCATCATGCATAGCTTGCTTATTAATGTGATGAACAGCAATAATAATGCATTCTTGACTTTGGGCTGTCGACTTTAATCCATTAATAATGTCATTCATCTTGCTTAATTCATCTTGAACACCTTTTACCCAAACCATATCAGTGGTATCAACAACAACTATTTTTGGTTGAATTCGAGCAATAGTCTCTTGTAGTTTTTTTAACTCTGGAGATTCACACAGAATATTTATATGCTTAAACGCCCTATAATATTCTGGCTTGGCATTACCATCTAAATTTAAAATACCTTGAGTAGGCTTTTGATAAGCAGACATAACATCATCTTTACTTAATGATGCTGTCATCTGAACAAATCTTCTAAATGTTAAATGGAAACTATTCTCTAAAGATAGGAATAGGCAACTCATGTTAGTAAGTCTAGAAACTAGATTCATAACCCAAGTAGATTTACCCAGTCCTGTATTACCAGTAACTACAACAAGCTCACCAGGATACACCCAGAAATCACTACTTAATTCATATAAGTCAGCAAAATTAAAAGCCATATTTGTGAAGTCTTTTGACATGAACTCCTCAAACTTTTCTTCCATATCTGCTGGATTCAATATATTTAAATTGTAATCCTTATGTTTAAAGTGTATACAGTTAGGTTTACAATATTTTGACATAATGTAATCACTACAACTATACTCATAAGCCTCATCAAATACTCTTTGAGAGCATCTTTTAGCCTCATCTGGTAATCCTGACCATTGTGATAAAGTATGTTCTACCACCTTTTCTGGCATTCCATTGCGTCTCATCCAAGATGCAATCCTCATCATTGTATCATTTCTCTCACCAGCAGGAGGAGTAGAACCAAGAACACTTTGCATACAAGTAACAACGCTATTAGGGTCAATCTTAAATTCAGTTCTAACAGTAGTTGGATTCTTTGTATTAAAAGATGGGTATTTTATATATTCATTCAAATATGGTGTAATTTTACCCCATTTTTCATTCGAAAATGATGCAATTTTACACCATTCAGAAGATTCTAAGTTATTAGAGCATTCTTTTATATAATCCATATTGTGATTATTAAAATCATCAACATAAAAAGGTACTTTAAAATTCCCTTTCTTTTGATTATATGAATATCCAGCTCTTATAAGCCTAGCTCCATCATAGATAGAGTCACATTCTGGAAATAAGGAAGACAGTGTTTCTTTTACAGTCCCAGGCAAAGTAGTGGAAGGGGCAAAGCCAAATACATCTGGCATTTCAATATGAAAACCTGTACCACTATACCATATTATTATATGTTCTTTTTCAATACCTAAATCATTTATCATTTCAGTATTAACAAGAAATTTAACAGCATCATATAGTTGAGTATCATCTAAGTCTTTCTTATCGTAATCAAGTATAATGTTATTTATATAATAAACCCCATTATAACCCTGTATACTTCCTGTGGCTTTTATATGTTGGTCTAGTTGCTCATCAAATACATACCAACTATGATATGTTTCTGTTCTATCTTCTTTTTTAAAGATATAGTCATTGAGATTTTCAACAAGAACAGCTTGGCTACGATTAGACACATGTCCTGTGGCAACCTCTACCATACGAATATCACTATTCATTGGCTATCTCTTCTTTAACCTCATAATAACAACCATAAAGTTCTCCATCATTTTCATATGCACAGTATTTACCAATACCATCCACTTCAGCAACATTGCCTTCGCATGTTTTTCCACATTCATCACAAACATCAGGGTATTCAATATCTACAAATTCACTAATATCAGCTATGTTCATTTGAAAATCCTATGTAATAATGTTTTTGAGTTGATTTATTCTCTTTCTTTTCAGAAACGCTTATCCCAAACTTAAAAAGTTTAGAATTATTTTTATCATCATTATATTCCTCACGCAAGCTTCTCCATAATCTACTTAATGTATCAGGAGATACTAATTTCCCATACATATTATTTAGATAATTAACAGCATCAGTTTGGATTACATGATTAGCAATGGTTTGACCTCTTTTATTTTTTAGAAACTCAAGGAGCATGGCAGAATTGCCACGCCCCTTAGTTCCATTGCTTCTTTCTAACACCTTACTAAAATCGTAAGACATTAACCGCCTAAAACAGAGTCTAGCTCAGATTCAGTATCGCTTTTTCCAGCAGGAAGATTATCCCACATGTTGTTAAGCTTCTTATTCTGAACTTCTATCTTATTTGAATGAAGATACTTATTAGGTTTATCATCAAAGCCATTCCACTTTGCTAATAAGTCTTTAATTGCATCTCCATTTTCAGGGGATTGAAAATAATACCAAGTCTCACGAGAATATTTACCGTTTGAATCATATTGAAGTATAAACACTTCACGACCATGCAAATCAGCAATTATCTCATCAGAAAGACTACCATCTTCGGTAATCATATTAGTAGATTTTTCAATACCTGCATCAATAAGAAAATCTCTTACTTTCCAGCTACCACCAGTAACTCCCTTGCTAGTAGAGCCCCATCCAACGAATTTATCTCCGTCTTTAAGATGCTTACCACCAAGAAAGAACTTTTTAGGATATTTACTCCTACCGCTGACATCTTCAGCTTCTATAAAGAGGTTAATGTCATTCCATTTGCTCTCTTTATTTTCAACTTTAGTTATCTTTACACGGTCAATATAAACACCTTTAGGCCAATCTTTTTGAGATTGATTACTAGTGCTTTTTTCTAATGTAAATCCAGACATTTAGTCCTCCTTTAATCCTAGTTTAAGAGTAATGGCTAGCACTTCTCCTACTGTTCTAGGTTGTTCATCTAACCACCCGATACTCTTCTTGCGAATATCATCAGTTAAACCATTATTATCATCTAATATCTTCTCTTTTAAAGAATCAATAGATTTCTTAGTAGCTTTCATATTTGACTTTCTACCAATTTCAACATCACCTATTAAAGCTTGCGCAATAACTTCAGTGATAACAACACCATCGACTTTCCAATTATTATCTTTTAAAGCTTTAATCCTGGCTTTATCAGATTTAGTTGTCTTTGGGTCACGCATTAGTTTATCAAGTTTAACATTCTGGTCTACTGTAATTTCACCTTCTTTAGGAACAGACGCATCTAAGCGAGTCTCAGTATGCATCATTTCTCGAAGGTCTTCATTCATCCACAAACTAATACCATAGCCAGTTAATGTTGAAACACCTTTAGCCAAAGCTCTGCGATAAGTATTTTCTACTTGTGCTGAATTCGGATTAGATATTGCTTGATTGCGTTTATCTCTAACCGCTAGATATTCATTATGAGAATAGGAATTACCATCCGCATTTTCATAATGGATTCTACAATGAACCTGAATAGAGCCATCTGGGAACATAATCCCAAAGATAGGTTTTCCATCATATTCATATACAACATTCTCTGCAACAGCATAAGGATACATCTGTTTTAATTTATCCCAGCAAACTGACCAAGATAAATATTCAGCAGTAAACCCAGTATTTAGAGTTTCTTTAAACTCCTCATAATCTTCTTTACGAAGTTGATAAGGATGTTCTGCCATTATTGTTTCTACCATTTTCAAGATAGTCCTCCAATTGTAGTTTTCGTATTATGCTTTTTAACAATCTGACTAGCAACAAAGAAAGCATTTTTCTTATGTCTACTAGAAGCTCCAAATTGAGTAGATTTTACCCAATCTTGAGTGTGAGATTTAATATGGTCGTGATACTCAGTAACTGCGTTATAAGCATCCCATAATGTCTCACCTTTATTTCCTTTACCAGTATAAAATGCTTGTTTAATAGCATTATAAACTGGAAGAGCTTTATTTCTAGTTAATATTCCAAGTTCTTTGTTTGATTCCTTATGTCTATTATTCAAGAATGGCATTACTGCATCTAAATAAATATCAAGGTCTTTTTCATTCATTGGAATATCAAGAAATGAGTTCATTGAATCTACTGCTTTAGCTATATTACCCTTACGATTATGTAACTTATCAGTTAGCTCAGTAACTCTGTCTTTTATACTACTAGTATGTCTTAGTTTGTATTCAAATGTCTTTTTACCAGAAAGTGACGCAGAAAGTGTATTCTGACAAACAACACGGATAAATACATCTCTAAAACAACTACCAGAACTGCCATCATGACTAGTATATAACAATACATAGTCTAGAATTTTATCATCACCAACAAGGTAATGGTCTGGAGTCTTTGCAAGTATCCAAACTCTCTTACCATCATCAATAGAACCAGCAGTTTCTAATGTATAACCATAATCTTTTATCACATTAAATGGTGCAAAAGCATCTACATTTTGTAATATTTCATATTTAGTACCTACATTACCTAGTACTTGTCCATTATCTCTAATGGTAACAAAATGACCAGTTGGTAAATTAGTTTTAAACCCTAACTTACTAGTGCTATTATAGAAGGTTGGTATTTTTTTAACTTTCCAATCAAGGCCAGCTAGCTCCAAAGCATCTTCTATACTTGGAGACTTTTCTAATGGTGTACCAATTCCATGCCAAGGTTTATCCCCAACATAGAACATACTTTCAATCATGTGACTCATTATTCCTCCTCATCACTTTTTAAATGTTCCGCACTTTCCCTAATTAATTTTTGATTCTCCTCATAGGTAGGGAGACCTAAGAGTGACCATATTTCATCAAGCCAAATTTGACTAGAATTAGACATTCTTTGTCTGTCAACATTCTCTATTTGACCTAATAGCTTTACAAGCTGTTGATATCTATGAGTAGCCATATTAGCATATATTTTATTATTCATATTGCTCATCTATAAACACCTCATATTCTTTTTGATATTTCCAGGGTTTTTCTACTACTAAACAAACAGCTCTAGAGTTGTCGCTTATATAGTTTTCATCCACTAACCAATATATAAAAGAAATAAAATTATCATTTGTTATTGCTATTGTATCAAGCATCGTTATTTAATTTCCCTAAAGCAACATAAAATAGTTCAGGTGTTAATCTTTTAACATTACCATCAACACATCTTTGAGCCATTCTCTTAACAGTCATTAATAATTCACGATTAATCATGTCAAGAGTATTGGCACTTAGCTGAACCCTTGCTTTGCTAAACTCTTTTTTTATTATTGTTTGATTTATTTTCATTTTTAGTCCTTTCTTGAAGTTGTAGTGCAAAAGCAGATAAGTATACACAAGTATCGAGTAATTCTTCTATCGATTCTTGTAACCAATCTCTACCATCATGAACATTAAGCTCATCACCGTATTCTTTTTTACCTTTTTCAAGTCGTTCTTTGATTTTGTTAACTATCTTTTGATTCAAAGTGACTCTCTCAGAGAATAAATGTATAAAAAAACTGCTGAGAGAGCCACGATATCCTTCTTAGATTTTAGCATATAACCTATTACGGGCATAATTAATAAGTTCTATGTCCTGTTGAATTTCGGAGTCCAACTTTCTATATATCTTAGAAGAACTAACTCTTGCTATTCTATATCCGAGCTTTACGCCCTTTTTACTTTTCGTATCAGATATAAACTTAGTTAGCTTAAACTTACTCATACTTCTTATTTCAATAATTTTCTGAGCATAATAATCACCTTTAAGTGATGCTCTTATCTTATCGCTATTACTATATATATTACGATAAGAAACATTTAGCATCTTTTCTAAAGTGTCTTGTTTAATTTCCATACCTCACCTTTAATTTAAATATAAATTATTATATAAATCAAGTTCTATTTGCATCTTACACAAGTTTCCTTTTTTAGTTTATATTTTGGAAACTCATCATATACAAATATTCTTTCTCTACTATATCTGTCATATTCCCAGCAATCATTGCATTCTGGACAAAGTTTTACTTTTATCTTAGTCCATACTCTTTGGTCATTGGGTTTGTAAGGCTTCATTTCTTTTATATACCAAGGCATATCTTTTTCGATGTCAAATAATTCTCCTACATCGTACCATTTTTTATTCAAATCCATTCTCCTTTATCTTTAGTCCTAGTATCTTTGCCTATAATTGTTTCCAATACAGCATTAAAATTTCTAGGACATTTATAATAAACTATATCTTGAGCATGATGATTTTTCCTTGGGGAATGATGTAGTTCAAATTCTTCATAATCATAATTTCCTTCACAGGAATAATATTTTTCTGTAACTTCAACAATAGTTGGCTTTAGCTTATTCTTCGCATCCCGCTTAATTCCTAGCATAACATATAATCTAGAATATCCCACATCATTTTGCATACCATAGCATACATATCCCAATTTTATCCAATTGAATTCAGACCTATCTATACCAGATTCCCAGACTTGAACTATATCTAGTTCTTGTTCTTGAGTAGTTTTAACTACTTGTAATTGTTTTAATTTCATGTTATCCTTTTATATATATACATTATTTTAATTTTATCACATACTGTAAAATTATCATCTAAGTAAGTATAAGAATACTTAGTCCAGTTAATAACTTTATTTAAACTCCAATGAAATTTATATTTTCGACCTATATTTTTAATAAATCTCTTAAATGAGTATAAAGGTAAATCATTACCATAGTGGTTTTTAATATGATATGCACCACGAACATATTGTTTTTTACTTTTTAACATAAGCCCTCTTTTCATGAAAATAGAGACAAGAATCGATGAGCGCTACGGTTCTTCCGATTAACTCAAATATACACAAACTAATGTGGTGCATGGATTGACTACCTTCTTGGATTGCACAAACCCATCTTATCTCTATTTCATATTTAACTTTATTTCCAGCTAGGTTCTAAGTCGATATTGTTTAAATAAAACATTTCTAATAACTGTTCAGCAGTAGGTTTATCTAAACTAAAATCTTCCATCATATAATGAATGACATCTTTTCTTTTAACCTCATCATCACATATATCTCCTAACCAATCTCCTAATTGTATTGTTTCATATATATTGTCCATAATAATATCTTTTTCTGTAATCATGTCAATACAATTGGCTCGACATACTTTTGATTTGCATCACTATCTCTCCAAGCTAAAGCACATTTAACTGTTGGTTCATCAAGAACTTCACGACCCATCCAACCAGTTCGTCCTTCTGGTCTATGATTAGGCACACCTTCAAAATGAGTTTCTCCAGTAGATGGATTAATCATTCTTAAATAATTACCATCTCTAAAACCAGAGTCGGAATTACTATCAGGTATACTTACTTTAACAAGTTCATATGCTCTTTTATCAATAGTATCAATATCTAATATTTCAGAATCAAGAGTATTTAAGACAGTATCCATACCAAAATGTTGAATCAAGATTCTTCTTATTGATACATTATTTAACTTGAATATATCATCCATCTCATAGATTCCATTATCAACTCTTTCTTCAGCTTTTCTATTAGCATATCTAGCACGAGAAGATGTATTTCTTTGGATTCTTCTAGCTTCAAGCCATTCTTTAGCACTATTTTTAAAGTTTTTAGGTAATTTGAAATCAATTAATTCATAATCCCAATTAAACTTTAAAGGAAGATGTTTAGTAGGCATTCCGTCTTCATAATGATACCAGCCTTTACCAACTGGTATTTCTTTTGTATGATTTTTATCAGTTAACCAATCCTGACCTTCAACACTAGTATCGTTCATATCTGAGTCAATAGGACGAGTCCATCTAGACCATCTACTATGCAATTTAACTACATTGTTAAATGGTATTCCAAGTAAACAAGCTGATTGACTAAAGAAACTTCTATCATGTATTATAATAGAATCTTTTGTTAATTCAACAGATGGTGTTCCAATATTCATACCATGACTGGCATAATCATCATAAGCAACTACCTTGTTTTTACCAACACATACCCATATAGCTTTTCTAGTATAATTAACATGGTCAATCCAAACAGAGCCTATACCGTTACTTTTTAGTCTTTCAAACCTATCAAATAACTGCTCAGAATTTTGTTTATCGTTCCATACGCTACGTATCATCAATCTACTACCCTCCTTGTATCTAATGTTAAATGGTCAAACTCTCGAACAATTGTCTTTTTATAAACACCAGGTGGTATTGTTATAGGATTATGTTCTTCATGATAAAGCATTGCACCCTTTCCAGAAGTTTTTTTAGTTTCTGAAATTCTAACATATGATGGTTCATGTATTCTATCATAATTCGCATAGATACTTTCAGCTATAAATCCATTCATTTTATTAGCTTCAAACCTGTGATGATGACCTGTATGTTCACCTAATGCAAGTATACATTTTGCATCAGAAGTTGTATTTTGTCTTTTAGAAAATGCTTCATTCCTAGCTTGACTAGCATGACTCCAACTATTATCCTCTGGGTCAGATTTAGCAGTATTCTTTTCCATATGTTTTATTTCACTAGGTGTCATAGTTGTTAAAACAACATCACCTTGTTGATATTTAATCATTTTCATTTCCTCCTTTATAATCATTAAATATTAAATAAGTTATTAATCCATATGCAGTAATTAACAAAGTTATAAATACATATGGCTGTGATAAAAAACTAATCATTTAGAGTAAGCCTCATTTAATTCAGAATAATTCTGAACAATAAGAAACCAAGTATCTTTAGATAAAGATGTTAATTCCCTAGCTCTTCGGTCGAGCATATTATAATCACCTGATTCTTGAACAACTTTATATTGTTTAAAATCATTTTTACTTACTTGTTTTGTAATATTAGACATTATGTCCTCCTTTTTATTTTAAAAAATTGCTTAATAACTCTCTCAAAGGGTACCAAAGGAATAATTATGAAAAGAACCCTTGTTATACATTATTAAGCAGACACAGTATAACGATGTGTTTAAAACTAGATAGTCACAATATACACCCTATCTAAATCACCGCCTATCCAGCTCTCTTTTAACAAATATGTGGCACTGAAGGGACTCGAGTACTTTGCAGTGTTAACAGAGGTTTCTAAGATTGTTGCGTTTATCCAATAAACATAATTACTTTGTCGTGGCTCCTTCACTGCCTTCACCCTAGGAATGAAATTAGTTCACAGCGGACAACTTTTCGTCACATTAATTGGTACAACTATCCTAGACAAGAGCAGGACAGGCATTTAACTAATCAGTTAAGTTTTTTACAAATGGATTCATATCATCTGCAATGAAATCTTCATCACGAATAATACAAATAGCTCTATCAATCGCATCTATCATTATTTCTTTATTTTCCACATTACCTCTAACATGGTCAAATCTTGTTTTTGTGCGCTTATCAAGAATCATTTCTTTTATTAAATTAAGTGTTTTTATCACTTCATGGTCATACATTATATATTTATCTTTTACAGTATGTGATTCAGTCATCAGATTCCTCTCTTTTCTTAACTTCATCTTCTAAATGATTTTCAAACCTATCAGAGAACCAAGCTGTTTCATATATTCTTTTATGACCGTTATTATCAAATATCTCTAAGTTATAAGATGGATATTTAATAGTAAAAGACAATCTATACAATCTATTAAAAATATTAATAGCCACATCATGTACCGTGACATTATAAAATTCATAATACTTTCTGTATTTAAACATTCTATACTCCTTTTTTATTTTAAACTATAGGGAATTGCATTCTTTCCCCGTTGGTTAGATATACCAGTTACGGTCAAGATATAACAATGCTGTCTTTAGAACACAGTTTACATTGTGTAGGATAACTTATATTAAGTGCTAGCTAAACAGTTAAATAAGCGATTATAATCCTCCGATACATTGGACTTCTCCGTCTTCGGTAATGCGAGATATAAATTATACGACCTAACGATAGATTTAACATTTCTTGTACCCATCACATCTCTTTAGGAGACCCCATGAAAGTACTACAGTTACAACAACTGTTATCGTTTTTACACATACCATTATATCAGTGGTAATAGTATAAATAGGAAGTTTCTAAAGATTAGTTTCTTTAGGTTCACACTATATCTTGGTAGTTACACATATCAGAATGCAATTCCCAAATTTTTAGTTGCGGAGGTGAGAATCGAACTCACAATAAGTCAGGATATGAGCCTGATTAGCCTACCAAAGCTTGTCTCCGCTAATTATTACACTTTTGAGGTTACTGTCCATTTATCTTCGGGTAGAAAGGTTAACAGTCTATAGTCACAAAAGTGAGAAAACACACATACACCTTAAATCCGTGAAAAAAGGGCGAAAACCAGCAATGCTACTCAGCACAGCGTGGAACTCTGGCCACAGTCAATACTCGTCAGTATTTATCCACCCTTTTTTCAACTATATAAAACTAAATGTATCAACATCTTGCTCAATATTACATTTAGTAACAAATATTAACTATGCGTACACGACTAGTGCTTTTCAACCTAGCCCACCACTGCCTACCACTACTCTGGTTTACCCAGCTCCCTCTGCATAGTTAAAAAAAGATAGTAGGTCTAAACACTATCTATTGGACGCTCTATCTCCCAACCAGTTTCTCCAACACTAGTCGCCACTTATTGATGAGTGGGCATCGAAGGTTTTTTCATACCTACAAACAAATTTTAAGGAACTACGCATTTCTGTTGCCAAGCTCGTTACACTCCGAATCTTATTCAATTAACATCAACCTTCTATCAGATGACGCCTAGCTTCGATAATTGCAGACATAAGCGTAGGATACTGCTCCCTACTTACCTCAACAATTGTACCAAAACCAGATTCAATCAACCAATAGTTTTCTGTCGCACGAACTATGTTAGACATACACTATTCTCCTTCGGTTTTTGATTAGCATTGCTTTTTATGCACGGATTTAAAAAGGGTCTGCACACACGCAAACCCTTTCACATCACTCAACAGTTATGAGCCAAGCAATATTTCCATAGCCAAATCAGTATTGTCATCAATATTCTTCAAACTGACTCTGTTCATAACAAAGACACGGTTATTCTCGAACTTAGAATCTATCTCTGTAGGCTCTGTATCCTCAAACTTCTGAGCAGATGCAATGGACATAAGCTTATCTTTAGCCTGTTGTACATTGTCACCCTTATCAGAGCAAGATACAAAGATAGCATCACAGCTATTAGCCCAGTACTCAATACTGTTCTTAATAAGCTCTATACTAGTTAGAGAATTAACTTTGCCTAAACTGTTATTTTTAGCTTTAAAATCGATAGTCATAAGACCTCCCAATGATTAGTTAATTAAAACACTACACATACTGCGTAGCTAAATAAGCCAGGGGCCAACAGGAGTGAGGCTGGGCTGTCATCTTCGTTGAGGTAACGGGAACGGCAATAATTCTCAACGAAAAAGACGGCCCCCATACACTCCTCGTTGGGGGGTAGGAATGGTATATATTACGTTCACTCACTCTAACATAATTTTTTCAAAATTTTTACAATTGTGGTACCCAAGTGACTTTAAGTAGATTCCAGTATGAAAATTGAGAAGTGGAATAGTAAGACCAATAGATTTGAACAAGTTGAAGCCACAGATTCAGATATTGAAGACTTATTCTATATTTTTGAGTACTCCAAAGCAGAAGCTAGCATAGAAGAGACAAAACAGATGATTCTAGAGAGTAACTACGATTTTATTCACCCTGATTATGCAAAAACTAAAAAAAATTGAAAAACATGTTGACATTCATAGGGTTTATTTCGTTTTTTAACAGTATATATACTACAGTATGTAACATACAGTATGATGAACAGTAATATATATATATATACAGCAGTACTATGATAGAGTTAGCTCCAGGCAAAAAACACCCAAAGGATAAGATTATCTTTGTACATGGACACCAAATAACATTTGAGGAGCTTGCGTGGGTTCTGGTTACATTTTGTCAAAATGAGGAGGTTATATATCCTAAACCTCGGTATCAAGGAGCAGATTATCTAAAGAGGTTCCTAAATGAGTGTATGGATAAATTAGATGTATCACAAGAAATTATGGATAAATACAAACTACCAAAGAAAATAGATGGACTTCCTATCAAGAAAATTGAAGATTAATAACTGGGAAGAGGTTACTTACCCAATTATGACTGAACAAGAGGCAAAAGAGAAACAAATGTCATATGTTCATTGGAAAAAGGCAAAAAAGGGACAATTAGCCCTCTCAGATGACGGATATGTTGCAGAATGCCTTAAAAGAGCCAAATATAAGAGCGCTTTGCAAGTAGTTGTGCCATATGGAAGGATGTGGATAAATGATAATGCTAAATTATTGTATGAACCACATAGGGATACGGGAGAATTTTCTCAAACGGGGACTAGACCCTGGATTGAGCGAGAAGCTAGCTTAGAACGTACAAAAAACGCTGTAAAGCTATATGTTAACATGATGCTTGGCACTGGAAAAATTGATTGGGACAAAATTGGGAACGTATATAGACCAGACCAAGCAAAACCAGCAGTTACTGCAAAAAGATTATTTAAACAAAAAAGGATATCAGGCATGGTAGATGATAAAATTCAAGAATATTTAAACGAAAGAGAGCTAAATCAGGGAGATGTCCTTGATGTAATAGCAGAAGCCATTACAATTGCAAGAAATAATGGTGACCCGAGCAATATGCTACGTGGGGCAGAGCAATATATTAAAATAATGGATATGTTACCATCAAAAACACAACAAACAGACACAATTCAGATTGATGTCTCTAAAAAGATACTTGATGAGATTGCTACAGAAGAAACTCGTCAATTAAAACTAGAAAGCACAAAAGAGGTGCAAAATGAAGATAATTCTTGAAAAAGATGAAAAAAGGGAAAAACCCAGGTATATATTAAAACATTTTGTCGTTGAGGCGAACGAGAAGGAATTAAAGAAACTTGATTCATTTAGTAAGGTTTTAATAGATGTTGCTTCAGATATGGGGCTAAAAGCTTACGAAGATGACATGTCTCATCTAATTGGAGCTGATTATTAGTGGAAGAGAGTAAAAAGAAAGAAATACTTTTTCGATTAAAAGATGATATGATGATGTTTGGGAAATTGTGCATCCCAAATATGTTTTCTGCTAAATCTCCCGATTTTCACTATGATTTAACAAAGCACATTATGAATCATGATAATAAGCAGATAAATATTGTTGCGCCTAGGGGACATGCTAAAAGTTCCATTGTTGGTGGTATTCTTCCAATGCACCACTTATTTTTTGGAGAAGGTAAAAAATTAATAGTCCTAGTATCAAGGACTCAAGACCATGCTGTTAAATTACTTGGTTTAATAAAAGATACACTTGATTATAGCGACCAGTGTAGAGAATTGTTTGGCTATTGGGGTCAACATTCTGCTAAGAGCTGGGCGAAGGCTGAAGTAGAGTTAAAAGATGGCTCAGTGATAATATGCAAGGGAACAGGCCAACAGTTAAGAGGAATAAAAATAGGGAACCAGCGTCCCAGCCTTATTGTCGTTGATGACCCAGAAGATGAAAACAATACAAAAACAGCCGAAGCAATGGAATCCAACTTACGTTGGTTGCTACAATCAGCAGTTCCTTCACTAGACCCAAGAAAAGGAAGGATAATTATTGTTGGTACACCACAACACCAGAGATGCTTAGTTGAAACATTAAAAGATATGAAGGGATGGTTGAATTTAACATATAAGCCAGATTTTGATAAAGGATATGCCCTATGGGAAGATTGGTGGTCAATTAAAAAATTAAAGGAGAAAAAAGAAGAATTAGACTCTATAAATAGACTATCTGTGTTTTATAGAGAGTATATGTGTGAAATAGTTGGAGATGAAGACCAATTGTTTAAATTGGAAGATTTAAATTACTATAAAGGAGAAGTGAGACACGATGCAGAAGGAAATGCTGTTTTGGATATTATATCACCACAAAAGCGAGAAGTACCTGTTAATATATTCACAGGAGTAGACCCTGCTTCATCTACAAAGCAAACTGCTGATTATTCTGTAATCTTCAATATAGCAGTAGATAAAGATGGAAACAGGTATGCTTTGCCTTATTACAGGGACAGGGCTACTCCTCTCAATTTAGCAGAGGCAATTGTTAAAAATTATAAAAAATACCGCTCAGAGCGAACACGTATTGAAAGTGTTGGTTATCAGGAGATGTTAAGAGAATATGTGATAAAACGCAGTGAAGAAGAAAATATATTCATTCCAGGGCTAAATATTAAAGAAAATCCAAGAAATAGTAAATCTAGAAGACTTGAGAGCTTACAGCCTATATTTTCTAGGGGAAAAGTTCACATACTTGAAAATATGCAAGATTTAAAAGATGAGCTTTCATTGTTTCCTCGTGGAAAACATGATGACTTATTAGATGGATTATACTACGCTAATAAAAATTCTTATTCACCTCACCATGAGGTAATAGAGGGCCATCAATTAAAGAAAAGCATTATAAATAAAGCAAAAGATTGGATGTTAGCATAAAACTGTTGATGTTCCCCTAGTTTATTTTGCAATTTTGCCCCCAGAATGCCAGCACCTATTCATCCAGAAGTACAAAAGTCAGAAGAGTTACTTGATGATTATCAAGAACATCGTCAATCTTGGGCTAAACAAGCCGTAGAAGATGACGAGTTTCGTAATAACTCTCAATGGACATCTAAACAGCAAACTATCTTAAAAGATAGAGCGCAATCCCCAATAGTTGATAATGTAATTCACCCTGCTGTTGAGCAAGCAAAAGCTCTACTTACAGCAAATAAACCAAAGTTTCAATCTACAGGAAGAGATGATAGTGATACAAAAATAGGAAGAATATTTTCTGATGTCATGAGTTATATTTGGGATACATCAAATGGTAGTGTTGAGCTGAAACAATCTATTGATGATTATTATGTAAAAGGAATGGGTGTTTTACAAGCATATGTAGACCCAATGATGGATTTTGGTAGAGGTGAGGTATGTTTAAAGAGTATAGACCCATTAGATTTATATATTGACCCATCTTCTAGGGATTCTCTTTGTAAGGATGCTAGTAATCTTATTGTTGCTAGATTGTTTACCGAAGACCAGATTACAACAATGTATCCTTCTGTTTTAAAGCCAATAGGTGAAGGCAAAGGTTCATTACTTGACCAAATGACACAAACATCTAATGAAAGATACCCTGGCTCTAGTCGTGAAGGGAATGAAGACCAACAAGTTGGGCCAATCACAGACGATGTTACCAATGTTAGAACATTTGAGATAATAGACAGATATGAAAAAGTAAAGCTCCCTTTCTGGCATTGTTTAGATACTACAAATGGACAAGAGTATATTCATGATGAGGGAGATTATGAAGAATTTTTAAAACAACCTGCTATGGTTGTTGAGACACAGGGTCAAACAAACTTCGTTACTGGTAAGTATGAAGTTCAAGAGTTATTGCAAGTTTATCAACAGACTGGCGGTGTCTTTCACATGATGATGGACATGCAGACTGGACAGCCTCAAATGATGCCTGGCCCTGAAACACCTGAAGCGATTCCAGGCTCAGAAACAAAATTAGCTCCTATATCTTACAATGAATTATTGGCAGAGGGAATACTCGTTTGCAATAATGTATTAGTAGATAGAATCAAGAGGATTTTGTCAATCGGTAGAGTGCTGGTAGCCATGCATATCATGGATATTCAAGATTATCCGATTGTCACTATAATGAACAGGCATAATCGGAATCCTTATCCAATGAGCGATGTTAGGTTTATAAAACCTATCCAAGAGTATATAAATAAGATTACTTCACTTATTATAGCTCACGCATCATCTTCTACAAATACAAAATTGCTCATACCTAGAGGCTCAATGAATAGAAAACAGCTTGAAGAAGAATGGTCTCGAGCTGGAACTGGAGTTATTGAGTTTGACCCAGAACTAGGACAGCCTGTTGTCGCTGGGCCAGTTCCTCTGCCAAATGAATTATATAAAAATAGAGAAGATGCAAAACAGAGTATATATCACATATTAGGCATTCATCCGTTACAGCACGGAGACCCATCATCTGCTCCTAGTACTTATAAGGGTACAGTCGCTATTGATGAGTATTCCCAAAGGCGTATTAAATCAAAGTTAGATGATATTGAGGCATCTTTAAACCAAATGGGAAGAATTATTGTTAATTTAATACAGCAGACTTATACTGATGAGAAAATCATCAGGATAATGAAGCCAGATGGAACAGAGCAAGAAACTACTATTAATAGTCCTATATATGATGATTTAACAAATGAGATTATTGGAAGAACTAATGATATTACAATTGGACAGTATGACTTAATTGTAGTTAGTGGGGGGACATTACCATCTAATAGGTGGGCAAGATTTGATTATTATATGAGTCTATATGAAAAAGGAATTATAGACCAGCAAGAAGTTCTTGAACAGACAGAAGTTGCAGACACAGAAGGCGTTCTAAAGAGAACAAGTATGTTACAACAGTTACAAGCACAAGTTGAAGAACAAGAAGGAAAAATTAAAGAGCTGGAGGGAGACCTACAAACAGCTCAAAGAGAATCCACAAATGATAGAAAACGAGTGGAAGTAGAAAAATTCAAGACCAAGTTAAATAAGTCAGCTAATAAAACAGAGCAAGCATCGAGTATGTTTGAAATGAGATTAGGAGATGAATTAAATAAGGTCAAAGAAGAAACTAGGGAAATCGAATCAAACCAACAAAACCCTGTTGCCGTTACATAACGAATAGGGGAAAGGATAAAAGATGATTGAAGAACAAGAAGTCATTGCTGTTGAAGACCCATCAATCCCAGAGGAAAACCTCATGTGGGATGAAGGTGCTGAGACAAATGACGTAAGTGAACCCACTGAGCTTGAGCCAATGGAGCAAGCTCACCTCAACGAAAATAATGTTGAGGAGATGCCAGAGAATATTGAAGGAGGCACTGAAGAACAGCGCTATCAGTATTGGCAATCAAGGTACGACCAAAAGGCAAGTGAATTTGATAATATGAGTCAAAAACTGGAAGATTATGAAAAGATTGCTCCAATTGCGGAGTATATCCAATCTAACCCAGATGTTTTGAAGTCAGTAGCATCTTCACTTTCTGGTGATAACCCAGGGGTTCCCTCGCAAGAGAAATCTATGGAATTACCACAGAAACCAACTCGTCCAACCAAACCAACTAACTATGACGCTACTGAATCTGTAATGGATGCAGATAGTGACTCGTATAAGTATAGATTAGCAATGGAAGACTTTCGTGATGGCATGATTGACTACCAAGAACAGCGTGAAGCTGTTGCGATGAATCAGTTACAAGCAAAAGAAGCTGAGATTGCCGAACGGCAAAATGCTTACCAAGCAGAGCAAAATAAAAATGCTATGTTAGGTCAATTAACTGCTGAATATGGCTATACGCCAGAAAAAGCACAAGATTTTGTAGAATACTATTCATCTCCTGAATCTATTACTCTAGATAACTTAGTTAATCTAGACAAGTTGCGTTCTGCTCCCTCACAGCAAGAGGTAGCTACTCGACAGAAAGCTCAAACAATGGCAAGTCGTTCTGAAATGGCAAAGGTTCCAACTCCAGCAGGTATAGCCTCTGGCAAGGCAGAGCCTCAGTACACAGATGAAGACTACTTTAATATGGGTTTGATGGAGAGCAAACGATAAAGGAAAACTTACTATGGCAAACGTAGCAAGTGTAAATACTGGCGCTAAGAATCTTGGC
>TARA_R100000781_G_scaffold114953_2_pt1 | contig 32574 bp, 63 predicted proteins | sample TARA_R100000781 | Tara Oceans TARA_R100000781 (sample SAMEA2623385) | marine metagenome | biome: marine biome (ENVO:00000447); feature: deep chlorophyll maximum layer (ENVO:xxxxxxxx); material: "saline water (ENVO:00002010), including plankton (ENVO:xxxxxxxx)" | depth 60 m | reverse complement strand
TCCATTAATCTTTATCTAAAGTGAATAAGGGTTGTTCTGTATTTAATGTTATGTCTTTTGATTCTTTAGGTTTACCAGCATAGTAGTGGTAAAACAGTTGTACATACTTAAAGTCTCCTACTTCAATTCCTTTTTTAAGAGCTTTAAATGCTTTTGTTTCTAATGGTCCTAATCTTTCTACTAGTTTCAATTCTTCGGCCTTGGATTTACGTCCACAATTAGGGTGACCTCCGTTGTTCTTTCTTTTATCTGCCATGTTGACTGTTGCTATATTCAGTTCCGAGGGGAATCGCTCAACTGCATGAACTGTATTTCCTCCTCCAATTAAAATTAAAAAAAATCATTATTGATTTCCTTTTTTAAATAACAATTAAAGTTAATTTTTGTTATCTAGTAAATCCGCAATTGCTTTGAATCTAATTTCTGCGACGTCTAACTTATTATCAGGTAATCTTTTAACAATTTCTATGATGTTGTCATATTTTTCATGTAAAAGTTTATCTTGTAAATCCTCGTGTTTTTTTGAAAGAATTAAAAAACGTTTATTCATTGGTAGCAATTTTTCAGTTCCAAGTAGTTCTTTGTAGATGGAATAATGACTTGAGTCGTACTTTTTTATCTCTTCAAATATATTATTGATGGAGTGTAGAACTGTTGCATGGTCTTTATTTAATGATTCACCTATTTGTTTTAGTGATAGGTGGGTCTTTTCTCTTGCTAATTTAAAGTAGATTGCTCTAGCATAAACTGCTTTTCGTTTTCTAGTTGGAATTAAGAGGTTTATATTGGTTCTTTCTTCTACTAGTTTTTTAATAGTCTTTAATTTCATAGTTTTCTATTTTTATATTCGTCACGTGATCGATATCATAATAAATTATTAAAGCATATAAGATAATAAATTGGTAATGGTCAAGTGCTCTCCATATTCCTGCACATTCATAATACAATTCCTTTTCTTCGTATTCTTTTAACATATTTGTTATATCGCTAACATGAGTTCCATTTTCTATTTCGTATAATGTTAGTAAATAATGATCGTAAATAATAGGGTTGTCCAGTCCCTTATATCTCGTATTGTTGCAAGTCTTTTGACTTGATATAACTCGTTCCATTGTAAAAACTTCTTCTGATTTTTTCTTCTACATCCTTTGCTGTTTTTATAGGTTCTATATACGCATATTCATCAATAAGTTGAATAAATACGTAAAAATCTGCTTTTAAATGAGTTTTAATTTTTTCCTTTTCACAATTAAACGTATAAGACTTTTTTGTTGTTGTCTTTACTTGATACGTGTAACCTTTCTCATCAGAAAAATCTATTTTTTGATAATCTCTATCCGCTTTCTGTTTAAATAATTGTTCGTCATGAAAATTACTCTTAAACCATTTTTTAAATACTTGTTCTCCAATATGTCCAATTGTTTTGGAGTTTAATATTAAATTATTTAATCCATCATCTAATTTAATGCGGGAAATGTATCGTCTCATCGTTTTCTTGTTTTTTTACAAAATTGTTATTAATTATTTTACCTTTTCTGTTTTGAATTTCGAAATATGCTTCCATAATTCCAGCTTCTATATTAAACCCTGCCATTTCAGATAATGAAGTTAGAACAATGACAATATCTCCTACTGCATCTCTAATTTCTACTTGGTCTTCTTTTAAAATAGCTTCAGCAAGTTCACCACATTCTTCTTGTAGTTTAATATACTGTGTTTTTATATTTCCTTTGGCTAAGATTTCTTTATCTTCAGCCCATTCTCTAATCTTATTAAATATTTCCATTCTTATTATAGTGTCGTTCATAAATGTGTAAATTTTGTGCAAAATGTATATAATATCCTGTTTCGCATTCTAAATAATTGCAAATTAGTTCTTGTAATTTTAAAAAACAATAAGCATCATTACAAAAACCAAACCAAAGGTCATTACTTCTCATAATCACTGTCATATTTAACCTTTCAGAATCAGGAGTAAAGTAAAATTGTATCGACAATGTACAAGGAGTATCTTTAGAGTACTCAAGATGCTCTTTTCCATCATAAATAGTTAATACTGCTCGTCTAGAATATTTATCTCTCTCAAGTTCTCTAATTACATACTCAATTTGTTCATTTCTATTCCATTGCCAACCATAATTACTATTTACGTATCCTCTTTCATCCATGTGGTTATACCAAATAGAAGCGACTTTAGCTATGTCTTTTGCACATCTGTTTTGTGACAAATACCAATTCCATTCTAATTCAGCATAATCTACCTTAAATTTTCTATAAGGTGTTGTTATTATTTTTTTAGAAGTATCTAAAATCGTGAACATTTGGTTATATAGAGCTTTTGTACCTGTTTCTTCTGAATGAGGTTGTGAATCTATTTTATCGTAATAAAATTCAAATGCATCTGTTATGGTGTTAAATTGCCACATATTAAAACATTTCTAATTGGTCCATGTAATTTGTCTTTTTTTCTACTAATAAAGTTTCAGTTAAAATATCCTTAAAAGCTTTACTACTATCACAATGCTCTTTAGCTAATTCAAATGAATTCTTTCTAAATTTACTTCGAAGATAATTATTGTCTGCTAATTCCTCCATTTCTTCTACTGTTTTTTTGAAATCATTTCTATCAGAAAATATTGCAAATTCTTTAAGGTCATTCATTAATAAGCCATTAACATGTCTTGTATTTTTCGCCCAATTAACATCAAATAATGGTATACATCCAACTGCAATAATTTCAGCCATTGAATATTCCATATTGTTTGAATGAGAATCAGCATCTAAATTAAAAAAATCTGCACCAAACATTGATTCACTTAATTCAGCTAGACCTTCTATTCTGTTATAAGGTCCATAAATATAAGTTAATGCAGGTGATTTTATATAAGGCTCTGGATTCTTTTTAGTTACTTCGTATATATTTTTCTTATAAGTATTCTCTCTGTCTTTAACATCTCCATAAAATAATGGTAATGAACCAATACTCCTTTCAATTCCTCTTAATTCTGAGTAAAAACGATATTGTTCTAATATTGGTTGCATATCTACAATTCTTTCAGGGTCTTTAAATCCTGCAAATCTTCCAAAATATGTAACTCTTTTTAATTGCTTGTCTACAGGTTTTCTAAAATGTAATAAAGAATCAAAATCAAAACCAACTGAGAAAACAGAGACTGGTGTCCTAATTCCTTTCTCACTTAATTTTTTACAAAAAGGACTACCTAAAGAATGAGTAAAACATGCATCCATATATTGCATTGTCTCCCATACTTTATGATTCCTAGTTAATGAACCAAGTTTATGGTCATGTTGAAATGCTATCTTCAATGGTTTTGTTATTCCTTTCACCATATATTCATACCATAATTCTCTATATTCTTCCGTGTTGGAACGACCTGCTAATGAATGATAATACACTACATCATATTCTTCATCTAAAATTTTAGATAATCCTTTAACTCTGTCATTTTCAAATGCGATAATGTTATGTTGTTGAGCATCACGTCTACCCCATTTTTTATCATCACTTGCAAATACTTTACAACTAATTGATTTTTGTTTTTGAAACCATCTCTCTTGTTCTAAGGCAAATCTTGTGACTCCACAACCTTCAATACCTCTTCCTAATAATATTGCTACTTTCATTTTATTTTGTTTTTAATTAATAATGTTTTTACTGATTCTAAATATAATAAAGCGTCCATCATTTCCTCTTGTACATCGTTGACAAAATCTAATAAGTCTTTTATTTCGTCTTCTATTTCTTTATTCATAGTGTTGCCATATTTATTTTGACCCACTATACTTCTGTCATCCATTTTTTGAATAACTTTTCTAACTATTTTATCTTTTGTCTTAATGTTCATGTTCTTAATCTTAATAAATGATAACATTGAATGTATTTCATTCTCCCTTTGCCTTTATATATTTTTTTAAATAAATCATACGTTCTTTTGGTAAACTGATAATGACTTGTACAATCTTTAAATAATTTTTCTGTATACTTTTTTCCATAACCTTTACAATAATTCACGTTGTCTGCAGAATCACCAACAATCATTTGAGTATAGAAATTGTATAAGGCATCATGAGGTGATACATCATAGATTTCTTTATGTTTATAATGATAATTATAAATAAGTGCAGGTAATTGCTTGTAATCTTTATCTATCGACACTATGATAACATTGTTTCTACCATGTTCTTGCTGTAATCTATTCCAATATATAGCAACTAAGTCGTCAGTTTCCATACCATAAGCTCTTTTACTTTCATACGTTTTAATTACATATTGTTGGATATCTCCTAAAATTTTAGGTAATTCGTATTTACCTCTTGGAGCTTTATATTCTTTATCTAATATTTTCCTATAGTTTCCTCTTGCACTATTAAATAATATTAGTTCTTGTATTTCCCAATATTCCTCAAGATGATTTACTATTGACATGAGAACTTCATCGAATTTTGCTATTCCTAATTCTACATTATCATCTACATTTATACAAGATGAATATATTAAACTGTCTGCATCAAAAAGTATTACCATTAATTTCCGTCAAATTCAATTCTTAAAGTTTCTCCTATTTGTTCAATGTGAAAGTCACTCACTAAATCGTAAATGTCTTTACCATCTAACATAATACTTTCAATTGTTAATTCACTTGGAGAACCAGGATAATCGTACGTAGCTGGTTCACCTTCTTCGTATACTCCTTCAATATCTAACATAATACCTGTGTCAAAAGGATATGCAATACTAAAACTGTGGTTTCTTTTTTCTTCTTTCATTTCAAAATATTTTTTTACTGAATCACTCATTGTTTTGTTTTTTTTCTAATTGTTCAACTCTTAATTTTAATTGTTCTAAAGCAACGTATAGCTGAGATATAATTTTTTCAGTCAAAGCTATACGCTGATTTTGTGTGTATTTTTTTCTTTTCATTAATTTTCTTCGAAATAAGTTTGACACTCATTATATTTATCCATTGGAAGGCCTCTTAATTCTAATGCGTATCTACAATATCTGTAACCTTCGTTATTTACTAAGAATATTTTTCCTTCAGTTTTAACTAAATATATGTATTCATTACCATGCTCTACATAAGTTAATGATTTTGGAAATATATAGTCGAAAGCATCTTCATCTGTTTCAACCATTGTCAAAGTTAATATAGCATTTTGCTTGTTAACTCCTAATTGATTGAAATTAACGTTAGTTGTAATGTGAGAAAACGGTGTTTTTCTTTCGTATCTCATATCTCTTAGTAAGCTAAAATTTTCTGCTACTAATCTTTTGTCTTTTTGTTTTGTGTTTTGTGTTGTCATTTTGTTTTGTTTTTAGTTATTGTTTTATTATTATATAGTAAATATAAACAAAATTGTTAATTAAAAAAAATATTTAACAGTTTTTTTTTATTTTTTTTTATTTTATAAATCCATTAGTTCATTTACAGCTATTTTTCCATCAATTATTACTCCACAACCAATAGCAGGTTTCTTTCCTCTTTTAGCGTATGCCATTGCGTAAGTATCAAAATCAATACCACAACCTACTTGCATTCCAAATATCTTAAAATTTTGTCCTACAAAAAATTGAGTATAACATTGAGTGTGTAAATGTCCTTGTACCGTACTTTGCATATCTGCTCTACATTTTAAATGAGCAGTTCCTCCTTCTCCATGAATATATTGAACATTATCAATTTCAACTCTATCTACGAAGTTCCAACCAGGTACTTCTAAAACTTCTTTATAAGCTTTAATCCATTTCCTAGGTACTTGACTTGTTTGAGCTTTTCTCATTATAATTCTATCATGATTTCCAATGGTTACGTAAGCGTTAGGAAAAATATTATACCATCTTGAAATTCTCGCAATAGCTAACTCTAATTCATCTGCTCCTCCCATTGCTTCAGTATCTGTTTCATGATAACTAGAATAATGATTGTCAATAACATCTCCAATAAACACAACTTTATTACAATTATATTTAGAATAAGTATCTGCACAAAAATCTAAATAACTATCTAAACAAAAAGGTTCATGTAAATCTCCAATAACTAAAACTCTATTTACTTTCTCAGTTAAATACTTAAATGCTTTTAATTTATTTCCCCATAATCTTGGTCTACTTATTTCCATACGTCTTAAATACTTTTTGTAGTTCTCCAATCATTGACCTCACACAACTTCCACAAGAAGTTCTAACTTTTTTCTTTTTAAAAACTCTATTATAAATAGTAATTAATTCATCTTGAGTTTCAGGTTTTATGACACCTCTATGTTCTTTAAAAAACTTATCTAAATAACTATGTTCTGATTCTTCTAAACATTCTGGTCTATCATACTTAAATAACCTATTCATTTTTTCTTTTCTTTCGTCACATCCACAATCTTCTCCAGCAATCCATTCAACTACTTTTTTAATTCCAGTTGCTTCAGTAAATTTCTCAATAGTGTCACCTAATCCCTTAGATTCTTTCACTTTAGTTCTTTTCATTTTTCTTTTTTTCATAATTTTTAAATTTTATCGTAATCATTATTTTTATAATCTTCGTAATCCTCGCTAAATTTTTCTTTCATTATATTTTTCCCTTTCTTTAAAGTGTGGAATATATTTACAAAACTAATTTTAGTTTCTTTCGCCATTCCTCTAATACTTAAAGGAGTATCTCTATATATTTCAAAGATTCTTTTATTATACCAATTCCAACTTTCTAGTTCTTTATCCATTTTCTCAATTAATTTACCAAAAGCATGTTCTTCCTCTAAATTATCATTATTGATAAACTTTTCCATATCTTCTGGTTTTATTTCTTTGAATCCTTGGTCTTTAAAGTAATCATCAATATTAACTTTCTTTATTTTGTTTTTATTATATATATAATTTAAGAATATAGAACGTAAAACAAAAAACATATAGCCTTTACTAATTTTACCATTCTTAAATATTTTATCTTTATCAGTATACTTATCTATCTTTATATAAGCTTCCTGTACAATGTCTTCAGCAAAATGACCAGCTCCAAATTTCTGTGTCATCTTCACCCAATCACTATGATATTTTGCTACTTCTCCTATCCATTCTTTCATTAAAAATCTACATCTAACGGGTTATACAAATTAGTGATAACTTTTGGTAAACCATAGTCATCAATCTTAAAACTAAATCGGTCAAATGAATAGCCTCTGCTACGTTTACATATTACCGAAATCCAACCCTTGTTCGTTGTGTTTGCTTCTAATTGTATTTGCGTTTCTGTTTTCTTTTCTAGGAAACTTCCTAAATGTCCAGTCGGTTTTGACACATTACCTGGATTTGTGTGAATAACTGTAATGATATGGCAATTATATATTTGAGACCATTCCATTATTTTCTGAACAACATCATTACTTTGTTCTATATTATTTACATCACCACATAAATCTGCAATACCATCTATTACTAATAGACCTACTTTTCCTTTTGGTATTTTATTTTTTAAATAATATTCTATAAATTCAATTCTTTTAGAATAACCTATAGTTCTTAATCCAAAAGTGTGGTAACAACCAATGTCTGTTTCGTTATTCATGTCAACTACTCTTTTAAATACTCGTTGAGCATGATATTTTCCTTGTTCAGTATCTATATGAATCAAACATTTGTCATCTCTATGTCCTCTTATTTCTCCACCATATTTATTTTGTCCACTTAAATAAACACTTGCAAGTAAACTAATAAAATAAGTTTTATGAGTTTTAGGAGGTGCTTGTACAAAACTAAAGTTACCATAAGTTCCAATTGGAATAGGAATAGTATAATCTCCAGTTAAAGATTTAATCGTTTTACTTCCATAAGATAATGCAACAGGAGGATATTTAATAACTTCATTTGTATCGATCAGGCATTCCTTTTCGATACGCTCCATCTCCTGCATAAGCCTTATAGTTCAAAAGGTAAATCTACTCCATCCGTTGAGGTTGTTTGTTCTTTTGTTCTAACAGGTAATTCTTTACCATCTGTCCAAATTACTGAACCATTTCCAACAAATACTCTGTCAACTTTGTTTTCTCTTTCTTCTTTTGATTGTTCAACCCAAGCGCTTATTGTTTGACCAAACTGGTTTGGTTCGTCGTTAACGCTAAGAGTTAAGTCAATATAAACTCCTTTTTCTCCATTGAAATATTTTTCTTTTGGAATTTTTTTTACGTCTAATTTTAATGCTAATAAATGTCCCATAATTAATTTGTTGTTAAATTTAATAATTCAGTTAATACATCTTCGGAGATATTATAATTTGCTTTTAAAACTTTAATGTCTCCATTTTTTACAGTTAAATATTCAAGTGCTTTTCTATATTCTTCTGTATCTCTTTTAATACTTTTCTTTTTTGTAGTTGTTTTTTTGTTATGTTTATTTGTGGCATCAGCATCTAAAGTATCATCAATTAAAAATAGATTACCTAATGCGTATTTTTTTCCATAACTAGAAGCTGCTCCAAATCTTTGAGGCATTGACATACCTTTTTGTCCTACATCTACTCCTACTAAAGCTGTTCCACATAATGTTTTTTCTCCATCAGAAATCTGTGCAGTGGATAAAATAATTGGTTGGTCTCCGTTTAGTCTTAGTTCTTCGTTCACAACAACTGTTACATTGTGTTCTACTAATAATGGTTTAACTGCTTCTAAAATATCTTCAGCAGATCTGTAATTGTAATTACCAAATTTATTATGTCTAACTTTTTTAGCTTTTAAATTAACTTGGATTTCCTTGAGTTTCTCGTTTAAAGTCATAGTGTTCATGTTTTAATTTATTTAATTCATATTTAATTTCTGATAGATAATTATTTAATAATCTATTTTTGGTTTTTAAGCTTTCTAAATACCACCATAATTCTGTTAATTGATTTTGACATTCTTTTAGCTTTTTATTTTTTTTATATTCTTTAGATAATTTTAAAATCACTAAAGCAAGTGATTGCCAATTTTCTTGAGCATTAATGTACTCTAATGCTTCTTCACTCGTCTGATGATATTTCATTTAATTGATTATATATAAAACTCCTCGCAATCTCTTTATAGTGTTCTTGACAATCATTGTCTAATACATCAGCTAACACATCAAATAAGTCATCGTTAAGTTTATTTAGTTCTTTTATTTTTTCAAAATATTCGTGATTTGTTTTCTCTAAAACTTCTATTCTGTTTTGTTGAAATTCTAACATTGTTTTTCTAGTACTCGTTCCTAATTTATATTTCATAAGATTTTATTAAAGTTTCTACACTTCCTTGACAAAAGTACATTGAATATTCTCCAGCTTTTGCCGCTATTTCAGCTTGTAAAGGGTCTTTAGTTGTTGCTTGCAACATGTGTTTTTTATATAGTTTATAAGTGTAAGGTGGCATCTCTTTTGTTTTTGTTGTTAAACGTAATAAAGTCTTCCGCTATCGCTAATATATGGTTTCATTTGTAATTTGCGAACTTTTAATTGAGCTCTTGTTATTGCTCTTTTATGTCTTGGTTTTCTGTCAGGCCAAGCAAGTTCTAAAGCATAATCTATAACTTCTAATTCTAATTTTGTAAATTCTAATTTTTCCATTGTGTTTTGTTTTAGTTATTAATATTTATTGCTGCAAAAATTGTTAGTGCATTCGCCTTGTTCATCTGTGTAGCTCATACAGTGTCCACATTTGTCAGACATAAATTCTTCTTTTTCGATTAGGTACGATGTTGATTGAGTATTTATCATTGTGTTTTGTTTTTAATTGTTAGTAAATGTTGAATGGAAGGTCTGATTCATTTTCAGTCTTTCTAAATATTCCCATCTAAATTCTTCTCTTTTTTGTATTCTTCTTTCAAGTATTACACTTAAAAATTTATGGTCTCTAGTTCCTTCAACTAGTTTCATTGTATTTTTTAAAGCGTCTATTTCGTTGTTTACATATTTTATATTATCTAGTAAATTTTTCATTTTGTTTTGTTTTAGTTGTTATTAATATTAGCTAATATAAACAAAATAGTTAATAAAAAAAACTTTTTTTAAACTTTTTTCAAAAAAAATAAAAAAAAAGGAGCTAAAAAATTAATTTTAACTCCTTCAAAACAAAACAAAAAACAAGAATTATTTTAATTCCTCTACCAATTCACTATAGTAATTTATCATATCCTTAATCTCTTCATCCATATACTTCACTATTTCTCTACTTTTTTTAAATAACTCGTCTGTTGTTCCGTCTCCATAAGTTCTATTAATAAATAAACCAAATTTATATTGTTCACCGTATCTAAAAACGTTACATCCCATGCATTGTACTTGGACATTAATTTGGTCCCATCTTGTTGAATAATGTTTACGTCCTACAAAGTGTCCTGCTTGTAATTTTTTCCAATGGTCTTTTTTTCCACAAGTAACGCATTCTGCTATTTCATTTTTATTATATCTTAACCTTATCCATTGACTAAATGTATTATCTAGTTTTTTAATTAAGTTTTTACGAGAAGGTTTTCTACTCATCTTATAAATATATTACAAAATACTGAGAAAATTTACAAATCTTATTAACCGTATTGTTAATTAAGATTATCGGGCAGGGGTATAATTATACCTAGAATATATAAGTAAATAAATTATTTGCCATAAGTAAATAAATTATTTACCTTGTCTATTATATTTTTTTAAGTAGTTTTTTGAAGATTTTAATTTACTGCTTTTAGATTTTGCATGAATTCCAGGTCTTTTCTTTTTTGATTTTTTAACAAATATTGGAGCAATCCATTTTTTAGCCATTACTAATTTTTTTAAATTTTTCTACTCCTCTTGACCCAAAGTATGCTACATAAACAGTGATTAAAAGATTTTTTAATAATTCTACCCAACCATTACCAACACTAAAATCAATATTAAACGAATCTAAAATTATGAGTAAAACCATAGACACTGTTAAAAAAATAAGAGATAGTGGCCTAGTATTTTTACTAAGCCAACTATCACTCTTCATGTCACTTGACCATCTTTTAGATACTTCTTGCATCTCTATAGAATCTATTTCAAGTAGTTTTAATGCAGTTTCTTTATCTTCAGCTGGTATATTATTGTCTTCTACAATTAAGTTCTTTACAAGGCCTAAAACACCATGATTAGGAACTACATCAGCAAGGTTTTTAAATAAACCTTTTTCACCTATTAAAAATTTTCCTACTTTCGTTTCTTTAAATTTCTTTTTACTCATATCTAAAACTTATGCATATTAATAAAAGATATATATTAAACTCATTTTTATCATCTTCATTGTCAGCAGGATAATGCGCAAATCCAATTAATAAACCAACTCTACTTCTATCTATGATACGTAATTCCATCTCGCTTTTTCTCCTCTTATATCGTAATGTACAAATGTATTATATAATCCTAATCCTCCTTGTAACATTTCACCATTTAAAATTCTATCTTCAATTTGAGCTTTAACAACTTCAGGTTCCATACCTGAAACAACTATGTCAGAAGCTTTACCTAATTTATGTTGAGAGTTTTTTGTTCCTCCAATATTTTCATTATGTTCTGGGCATCTATAACCAGAATTAATTTTAATACCTCTACCTAAAAAATCTCTTAACACTTGTAATTGTTCTGCTACTTTCTGCATATTTTCATATACTTCTTTTGGCATTTCACAGTTACCACATTTACATTTAAATTCTGAGTATTTAAAATTCTTTGTCATAATTTATAATTTAATCCAGCTTTAATTACTCTTATATCTCTGTCCCAATATCTTTGTACGTTAATTTCACCATATATTCCTAGTCTTTTTCCTATTGTTACTCCTATAACTCCTCCAGCAGAATAGTCAATCCAATCATCACCTTCTAAACTATTATAAGAATATCTCTCATCACCTGTAAGAAGCTTATGGTATGGTAATATGTTTCCATATAAGTGTAGCCAAAACTTATCTCTATAGTGATAAAAATCTACACCTGCAATTGCAGATACTTGACTGTAATCTCCTATTGATGATAATTGTTCTTCGTTATATTGATTTACAACATGTTGAAAAACACCATTTCTATAATCTAAGTCAGATGATGCTATTAATTCTCCATCTTGATTAAACCATTGATAGTCATAACCCATACTTTGACCATTACTAGGATTAATCATTTGGTATAAGTTATCAGTATGTCCTGCATAATCATAAGCTAAAGTCCACCATTGATTATCTTCTAAATAATTTTGAATTGGATTATGTCCATAAGCTTTATCATAAGTTCTATATATTGTTCCAATACTTATACTTAGTTTTCTACCAATTGGAATTCTTGCTCTAACTTCACCACTAATATAATTCAAATCAACTAACTCGTTTTGTTTAAATTCTCCTTTAATAAACCACCATTTATCCAAATATCTTACAAATATTTCTTTATTCGTAAAGTCTTCTCCTTGTTGTCTTCCTCTATCATATTGAATTAAATACTCTAATCCTTTATGATTTCCAATATTCGATTTGGTTGTAGCATTCCATTCATCACCTCTATAAAACCTATTTTTATCTTCATATTGAAAGTTAGCTAGTTTTCTCCAACCATACGTTACCATAAAATCTGATGGAGTTCTTTCTGTTGTTTCTATTAATTCATTCTCTTGAGTTACATAAAAAGTTTGATTCCCTTGAATAGAATTAGTTTGTGAATAAGTTCCATAAAAAGTACTGTATTTAAAAATATCATTAAAGAATTTTTTAGATTTAAAACCTTTTTTTAATTCTTTAACATTATCTTCAGGTAGTGTATCTTGTGCATTAACATTTAAGTTAAATATTAAGCAAAGAAAGATACTAAGAAGTCCCACATTTCTTTTAATTCTTTTTTTATCCATTGTATTGTATATTTTATTGTGTTCATTTTTCTTTTTTTTATATATTAAAATAGCAGCACTTACAGCTGCTGTTGTTTCTATTATACCAGTACAAATACACATATTAAAATCTATTTCTTAAAATTAAATTTATTTCTTCTTGTATTTGTTTGTTGGTATTTTCTGGAAGACTTAATTTTATTCCTCCATCAATTCTTAATATTTCATTACCGTCATTGTATAAAATAACAGTAGGTAAATATTTAATATTTTCCTTTTCAAATATTTTTTTATCTTTAGAAAGATATAATACTTGAGTGTTATAGTCTTTGAAACTTTTCAATGATATTTCTTTTTCTTTTAAGAATTCAGCTGAATACTGAACAATACTAATATCATCTTTAACTTGTGAATAATTAACAAGCGTTACAAAAAGGGCAATTACCGTCGCATTCCATTTCATTATTGTTTTCTGGTTAATTCATATAATCTTTGGTCAATTTTATCTAATTGAGATTTTACTTCTTTAACATCTTCAGCCATTATTTCTTGTTTTTCCTCAACTCTTTTAATTGTTGACCTTACTAACTCGTCTTTATATTGAAATTCAACAGGGTTTACACTGTTCGTATTTATATTTTCTATGTCTTCCGTGTTCTTAGCAACAGAAGCTGTAATAGTAAAATACGTAGCTGCTAACGATACAGCAAAACCTACTATCATTCCAATAGTTTTTAAATCCAATGTTATATTTGTTTCTTCACTTAATTTCATGTTATACCATATTTAATATTATAAACATACCTGCAGGTAAAATAGTCCATAAGAAATCCCAAACATCAGGTTTTCCTCCTTCTAAATACCAATCATAAGCTAATTCTTTCCAAGCTGCTATGGCAACTGTAAACCATAATCCATTTAATCCAAATACTCCCATTCCAATAAAACTAATTACTGTTCCATAGAAAAAATGTAATAATTTATCGTGTTGAAGTTGAGCTAATTTATTCATTATTTTTCTTTCCATTGATTGTAACATACAGCCACTGCTTGTGACTTGTTTTTAAATTCGTTTTTTACTACTTCTGAATTTACGCATCTAGCCATAAAATCAGATTGCTTTTCTCCTCCATTTGGTTTTGGTAATGGCATATTATTGTGTTAATGTTATTAATAAATCTGTTATCTCAGCAACTGATAATTTTGTTGTATCGTAAGCTCTTAAATCTTTACATGCTCCATAAAAAGGATACGTGCTTCCGCCTGCCCATCCGAAATTCATTTCTGAAAATGTATTAGGAGGATATGAAGTTCCTATAATAACATTACCAACTTCTACACCATTAACATAAAATTGAAAATTATTATCACGCCAAGAACAAGCTACTTTTTGATATTGAGTTACGTCAGGAACAGTGGTTGAAAAAAGTTGTAAAGTTGCTGAGCCTTTTTGCATGTTACAAGTTATTTCATTGGATGTTGGTTGTGAAAATATTAACCCTACTACATTTGCAGAACTCCCATCTGAAATTGCTACACATTGTGAGCCAACTGTATCGTCCCAAAAGCATCTCATTTCTGCATATAATAATCCAGATTGCTGAGGTAAATCATTATTAGAAGCTCCTGGTTGATTACAGGATTCTTTCGATCTAGTAAATGTTCCACCACTTGTCCAAATATACGAACTACAATAATCATTAACCTCTACTTGAGCTCCCCATACATATATATTATCACCATTTGTTCCTGTTATATTATTAATACTTTGCGCGCTTGTGTAAACTCGTGCACTCCAAGAACCACTAGAAGTTGCGTTTAATTTTAATATACAACGATACCATCCATTTGGATATTTTTCTATTGATACTTCTACTCGACCTAATAGACTAATTGAACTTAATGAAGTGTCTCCTACAACTCCATTCACTAAGTCAAATGTTCCTATTGCTTCATCTGTTGTTGGACCTGCGAAATCATAAAGACCCATTGCGAACCAACCTGTTCTCCCAGCTTTAGCAAAAATAGAAAAATAAGCATCTTCGTTAATAACTAAAACTGTATTATCATAAGCATATCGTACACCAGCATTTGTTTGTTGTAATTTATCAGCTGTATATTTACCATCAGGTGATGGACCATTTTCAGGTGTTACTGTTATATTTGTATGTGTCCAAGAACCAGCATCAAAATCTTCTGAATCAGGTATCAAATTTGTAGCTTCATCTTCTAATGATAAAGTTGGACAATCACTTGGAACTCCATCTACATTTAACTCGTATCCAATTCTAGGATAATTAGATGTGACTCTTTCAATAAAACCTTCTTTATTTATTTTTGTTGCTTGATTTGTAGCTCTCGTAAAAGACATATAATTTAGTCTTGGTAATTGTTGATAAACAACACCACTTTTATATCCTGCAGGAATTAAAACAAAATTAGGAATTGTTAATTGGCTCATGATACTACTTTTCTAACGGTTAAATTTCTAACTGAAAATTGAGGAGTTGAAATAGCGTACAAATAAAGTGTTGGAGCACTTGCTGCGGCCACAACAGTATGTTTAAAATCTTCATTACCACTAACTGAACTAATTACTTGACCACCAAATTGAGTTTGTAAAGTACCCTGTGTATAATTAAACACTGTTCCTCTTATTTCATAAGTTTCATTTATTAATACATCAGGCAAGTTTTGAGTAATTGCTGTTGTAGCACCATGATTTACATTAGCATTATTAAGTTGAATTACCCAACCTGCTTGAACATTCCAATCAATAGCAGGGTTAGCAGAATTTAAGAAATCGCCATTGTAAAGCATGTTTCCTAAGTTATAATATTCACTACCAAATCCTTCAGATTGAGGTGTTCCAAACCATGTTGTGTTATATATATTTCCAAACATTATTTACTTGTTTTATAAATTATTTTTTCGTTACACGTTTTCGTTGTATACCACATTTTTCTTTTTTACTTAAATATTGAACTAATTTCAATATATTTATTTTCTTTATTTTATAACTCATAGAACCCAACCACCAAAATCACAACTTGTATCAGGATAAAAATCATCTTCCTTGTTTTCATTATATTCTGGGAAAGTTGATTGATTATAAATCATAAATTCTATAAAGTTATTTGTATAAAATTGAGCAATGTCTCTATATTTTTCTACTAAATAATCAACCTCTGTTTTGTCTACTGTTACAGCACTTTCACTAGTGTGTTTATATACACCTCCATTAGCTACAGTGTATGCTGCAAAAGGCATGTAAGTTACTAACGCCCAATAAATTGTCATTGGTTTCAAATAAGTTTCTAATAAACTTAAATAATCTGAGTTAGCAGGTAAACTTATATCTCCTGTTGAGATTAAGTCTTGTAGTTTTTCATATAATACTGTACCTGTATAATTTTGAACTTGAGTATCCATGGCAATTTCAACCATATAGATAAATTTATCTGGGTCCACGTTTCCACTTAACACAGAATATCTTTTAATGTCTTTCGTCGTTACGAATAATGCTGTTGCCATATCTTATTTTCCTTGTGGATTTCCGGGTAAAAATCCTTTGTTAGGTAATTCTCTTGGTTGTACTGAAACTTGCCAATCATTAGTAATTTTATAACCATCAATTCTTGCTGCTCCTGTTCCTATAATTTGTTTTGAAGTTTTAACATCTATTCTAGCTTCTTTACTCTTATAAACTACTCGTCTCCAAGAATGGTGACAATTACCTCCACCTTTATATTTCCAAATAGAATAAGTAGCGGCTCCTTTAGGTCCCCAACCCCTGTTCACAGCAACTTTATTCATTCTCATAATGTCCTCTTTCCTATAAAGTTTATCAGCATTAACCATTGCTACACAGAAAGGTCTAGGACTATTTGTTTTACCTCCATTATATCTTCTTGGTGAATAATAATAACGAGTCTTAAAATAATATTCTCCAATTTTTTTGTCTTGTATAGATTTTGAATTTGGCATCGCTCTACCAGTAGAAATAAAATTCCATATTTTACTAAAAGTAGATAATTTTTCATGTTGTGATTCTTCTAAACTTGCGACTATTTTATCTAATTCCTCTTCAGCTTCATAATTCACTTCTTCATCTAATACTACTTCCCAAGTTTCATCATCAATTTTTTCACCTAAGTCAATAAATGTTTGTAACTCTTTATTAGGTTTCCAATTACTACTCATTTCAACTCCTGTTTCTTCTTCTTTTGTATCATCATCAACTCCTTCAAGTTGGTCAACATCATTAAACGCTAATGGTTTTAAAGTTTTAAAATATAAATCTAAAGCAATATCATTAACACTTAGTATGTCATCCATTGCATCTATTATAGTATCTTGATAACATTTAATAACTATGTTATCCATTAATAATGTTGCTGTTTTAATTTCTTCTGCATTATTACCAAGAGAATTATTTCCGTCTCTAATTCCTAGGAGCATCGGAGAGGTCACTCTATGTCCAACAATTAGTTTCTTAAAGCACTCATTAGAAAGGTATTCGTAGTGACTCGGAGCATCGTTTAAAGGTATATCGTCAACCGTTGTCTTAGATTCAGAGTTATTATTGAATGCTACAATCACTTTTTCACCTCTTGAACCTGTCAATTTACCTAACACATCTGTTTTGATTTGTTGCATCTTTTCAGGGTCAGGAACACCATTATTAAAGTTAACTACTTTTGTTCCACTGAAATTATTAATTGTATCATTTATTAAATAGTCTCCAATTTCATCTTCTAATTTTGCGTAAGGTAAAGCTCCTGTATAATCTGGTGGAGAATAATAATAATGTCCAGCGACGTAAGGACGTAACACAAACATCTCATTTTCTTTACCATTACCATGACCAAAAGCAGGTATTCTTAAAGGCTTTGACCTAGGGCCAACTTTTAACCAATCATTAGAATAATACCATCCTGTAATTTCACCATCATCATTGCATTTTTCTGCTCTTAAAGTTTCCATTGGAAAGTGAGTTGCTGACACTACTTTTTTCTTATTATAAGTTATTTGAAATGCAGCCATTCCTAATAATTTAAAATCTTTTACAAATTTTCTTAAATCTCCTTTTCTAAAAATTTGCATCATCTGTGCATATTGGTCTGGTTTTAAATCTGCGTTTAATGCAGCAATACCTCTACCATAAACTTGATTGCTAATTCCATTAATTATAGAGTGATTTGTGGTTGAATTCATATACAACTCAATTAAATAATTGAAATACATATTGTCTTCACCATAATACACCCATTCTTTATTTTTTACTTCAACTATTTTTGGTGCGGTATACGCAGCAAGATTAGTTATGAATAAGTCATTTGTCATAATACTATATATTCGTTTTCTGAGACATGTTCGTTATATTCTCCTTCGTTAATGCTATAACCAGGTTCGTTTATATTTTGATCGGTACAGAAAATTCTGTCTTTATAAATTACATTACCAGAGGCAATCGTAGAATAAACTGTTAAATTGTAAAATGTACCTTCTTTTAAAACAGGACTAAACGTTACAGATGCTTCTTCATAATATCTATCTGTATTCGTTACTACAGCTAAATAAGTTTCTGTTGTATTTGTATCTTCGTCATGTATTTCTATATCTACAGCGCTCGCAAAAGTACGAGGTATAAATTTAAAATCCTGAGATAAAGCGGAAGTCGTTAAAACTATCATAATATCTTTTTTATAAAACAACAATTCTAAAAAAGTGTTAAAAAAAAAGGCTCCAAAAGGAGCCTCTTAAAACATGAAGTTGAAAAGTTATTATGTTCCTACTACAACTACTGTATTAGTAGTATCATCAATTATCGCTGGGTCCATAAAGTATGCTGGAGTCTTTTCAGTTCCAGTAAATACTAAATTGTATCCATTCAAATCTCCCATAGCTGCTCCAGACGTAGGAGACGGTGCTACTTCGCATCCATTCTCAATACCTGCTAGAACATATCTACTATCATTCGCTGTACCAGTATTATAAAATTCAACAATTACCTGTGGTCTACCCCAAGATAAAAGTTTCATTGTTTTTCTAGTTACAGGGTCTTGTTTCTTTAATACAACTGTTCCAGTTTGAGTAAAAAAACTTGTTCCATTTTCTCTAGAATTTTCATTTGCTTCTTCAAAAGAATTAGCGCCTTTCAAATCATATTTGTAACATGTTAATGGAGATGCAAAACCAGTAATTACTTCATCAGCGTCAAATGTTGCAGTATCTAATAAACCACTTGTATAGTTTATAAAGTAAACTGCTAATATGCCACCGACGGAATCTTTACATGGTTCTAATCTTCCTAAGTCTATATCACAAGCCATAATTTTATTGTTTTTAGGTCATATAGGGAGCCGAAGCTCCCATATATAAAGTTAATTATTATGAATAGTATACAATATCACCAGGAATACCTAATTGACATCCTGCTGTAAATCTCATTACTACTCTTACGTTCTGAGAACCATCAATATCAGCCATATCGATAACCTTAACTTCGTTAAAATCATTCATAAGACCAGTACCAAAGAATAAGTTGCTAGATTCCGCTGCAACCATAGTGTCTTCGCTCATTCCTCTTGCTACAAATATTGGAACTCCACCCATAGATAAAGAACCGTTATTGTACCACATTGTTCCTTTATTGTCTACACCATTTGCTCCGATTGTAGCTACAAAACCTCCAAGAACTTGGACATATAATTTAGCTGCTTTCGGTGAAATGTAAAGTTTTAAATCTTCTTTACCGTATAAAGTATTAGGAATAGCGTCAATCACTAGCTGCATTTGAGCTAAAATATTTGCTGCTGTTAAAACAACTCCTGCTACCGGTATCGGTGCAGCTGCTGTTAGTAGTGCTTCAAATCCGTCATATTCTCCTGGATTTGCAGTTGCTCCTTGCCAAATGTTAGTCTCGTTTTGAGCTGCTACTTTAGCTGCTACGTGAGCAATTAGATAATCACTAAAAGATGTTGGTAATCCATTAGGATTCCATGCGGAATATCCCATTTGAATTGCATCCCAAGTATTTAAAAAGTCTTTTTTACATAATTGTAAATTGACTTGAAATTCTTCTGGCTCTAAAATTGCTTCAGATAGAGTTACAGAAGAACTTGCGTCGAAGTCACATGAGCCATCAGCGATAAGCGATCCTGTTTCAACCTTTTGGATGACTTCACGATACTTAACGTTAGGCATAACTTCAACTCCACCGTCATTGATCGTACTCGATGACAGTAATGCCGCTGAAATGTATTTCTGTGAAAATTCACCAGCGTACGTTGATGTAATAGTTACTGTTGTTGCCATTGTTATTAATTATTAATTATTGATTATTATTATTTTTATTTATGCTTCAGGTGGAACTTCTTCCATTTCAAGTCCTCCTACTGGAGAAACTCCTAAATCCCATGTATATTCTGAACCTCTATGATAAGGAAATCCATTTTGTGTTTGAACCGTGTTAGGAGGTAATTCTTCCTCTACATCCACTTCTGCTTCTGGTGCCATAATTTATTTTTTTTTATTATTGATTATTATTATTTTTTATAAAGGAAAAACTCCTGTTAAGTTATGATATAAAGTTATTGTGATAATATCTCCTTGTGACGGAGTTAAAACTATCGTTTCGCTGTCATTTGTAGCGTAAGCATAAAGGTAAACTTCAGGAGTAGATGCATCATCAATAAAACAACCTGTACTAGTTCCCTTTTCTTCTGCATTAGAACCTAGTGCCGTATAATTAATTACGACTTTCCTGACATAATCAGAATCACCTTCTGTATATACTTCCTCATTTAAAAATGCTTTACCTACAATTCCAGAATCATCCCATCCAAATTCCCATTCAAAAACCTCAGGATTTGATGGAGTAAATGTCATTCCTTCAGCGATTCCAAAAGGGTCGTGAAGTGTTTTTAATTCCCAACTTCCTGACGCATCAGTTAATCCAAAGGATGCTTTGCATTCCTGTGGCATCGTTGTAGAATAATGGTAATATGTATTTGTTGTTGCTACTGGTGCCATAATTTCTTATTTTTTAGTTGTTAAATATTCTGTCAAAAACTCTTTGTTTGGTTCCTGAAGCTCTTCCAATTTGTGTCATTTCAATTTTATCTTTTCCTTCAGGATTATGTTTTATTGTTTGAGGTTGTTCAGATAGTTCTACTTCTTCTTTTACCTCTACTTTAGCTAATTCTTCCTCAATTTCTGATTCGTCTTTACCTACTCTTGATTTTAAATCAGCAACTGCATCTTCAAGATTTTTAATTCTTTTCTCCATACCTTGCCAATCATCTACAGCAGCTTCATCATCATCTTCTCCTCTATCTTCACCTAAGTCTTCTTCTGCTACTTCGTCTTTCTTTTCTTCTGTTTCTTCAGCGTCTTTAACCTCATCGATTATACCTTCTTCCAAAACAACTACTTTTTGACCATCTTCTAACGTATATTCACCTTTAGGAAGTGGTATTTTTTCATCATCGTCTCCAAGGATGAAAACCTCGTTACCTTTCGCAAATGTTTCTGCTACTAAACGAGTTCCGTTTTCAAGTAATCTGTCTTCTAGTTTAACGTCTAAACCAAGAAGAGTTCTTACTTTATTTAATGTCTCTGTTGAATTCATTTTAAATTATTTATATTAGTTAACTATTTTTTTAAAAACATACTAGAATAATGATTGTTATAAATTCATTAATCGTTCTGTCCTGTTGTTGGTCCAATTCCTTGTGCTTGTAAACTTCCATCACAACATTCTGAACTATAAGTTCTACCATCAGGACAAAGACAACCACGTCTTCCACCTACTGGACTCGTTCTACTTGGTGTAGGTTGATTATTGTTCCAAGGCATCTATTATTTGTTTTATAAGTTTATCATCTTCACTTTCTAATTGGTCTTTTTGTTTGTCATTAGGTCTATTTAATTTATCAGCAAAATAACCTTCAATTGAAAACCCTTTAACTCTTCCTGTCTTTACAAAATCATTCCAAATTTCGTCATTATCAACTTTCATTGAAATCATCCATGTTCCTACAGGCACATCTAAACCATATTTTCTAGATTTGTCATGTACTTTGTCTTCTACTAACCAACTTTCTACAACTGTCATACCTGCTAAACTTTCAGCATGTTCTAAAGTTGATTTACCTTGGTTTCCTTTTTTTAAGAATAGTTGACTTGCTTTACGTACAGTATCTTTAGAAAAATAAATATAGAACTCATCTTCTCCATTATTTCTATAAATAGGTTTTTCAGGCACAAGTGCAGGACCCATTAAAATATGTTTCTCATCATCAACTTGTGTTAGTTTATATTCTTTTTGAGACTTTAAAGCTAAAAAATCTAATTCAATAGCTGGAGCTTCTACTACAGAAATTGCTTCAATTCCACTTAGCTCTTCATCTTCATCTAAGATAAGTTCTATTATATTCATTTTAAAATTGATTTGAAGTTATAAAAGGACCACCAGAAAATTCATCTGTATAACCAGCGGTGTATTTAGCTGAACCATAATGGAATCTTACTCTAAAATCCCACATCATAGGTGCATCTGTATTTACTGAATCTTCAGAAAAATCAGCTGTACCCATATTCCAAGAAGACCATCCAAAACCTCCGTTAAATGCGTTGGTAACATTTAAAGAATCCTTTAAAGATGAACCGTAAGCTGTGGAACCTGATAAATAAACCCAATTTGTAGAATCTGGATTGTTTTCGTTTCTTGTCATAAAATGTCTTACTGATACTTCTATTCTAGGTGTATATATTTCAGCATCATCAATATCATCAACTGAATCTAAATTTTCAAAAATTAGATTTAATACATTATTTCCAAAATATTCATTTGGAATTCTTAAGTTACCGTCAAAATCTTCCCAAGTATCTCCATCACTTCTAATAGGTGTTGAAAATCCTGAGAATTCTTGTTCTCCGTTAGCTACATTTAATTCATCTTTAAGGATTACTCCTTTCCATCTATCATTATTTGCTCTTCCATCATTTATTAAACGCAAAATTGTTTCTTCATAATAAGGATTATTTGCACCTCTTATATATGTTCTTGTTGTTGCCATGTTTATTGTATTAAAAGTTATAGGTATTTTTTTATAAACTAATAAAAATATTTTTTGTTATAAATTAACCTCCAATAGTAGCTCCAGTTACAATGTTACGTTCTAAACTTTGAGAAGTAGTAACATCTTGACTAACTACGTAAGCTTGAACAGGTGGAGTTTCTTGTTCAGCTAAAGCGGAAGCTAATTGACTTTGAGCTCCTGCTCCAACTACATTAAATGAAGGAACAGATGGTGCCATTCCACTTGCTCCTCTTCCTCCTGAAGGAGTTGTACCTGTTGAAGGACTAGAGGTAGGTTTTGTTGCAATAATATCTTTAACGGATTTAAAACCAATTGCCGCAGTTGATGCAATATTAACAAGTTTTATCGCGAACTCCCAAGGAGTCGCGGTTTTAGTCGCTAATTCAGCCGTAATACCTTGGTACGTATTTATTAATGCTGCAGCTGCTGCCGCGGCTTTACCCGCTTTACTATTTTCTCCTAAAGCTTTAGATATATTCATTAAAGCATTTTTAGCCATATTCATTTTAGCTGTAGCTAAGATTTTTTCTCTTTTAGCTTCATCTTCTCCCTCTTTTTTCTTAGCTTTAGCTATTTTATCATTATAATATCCAATAATGTTTGCCTTTTGCTCTTCAGTTGCATTTAAGTCTTCTAATTCTTTAAGTTTTCGCTCTTTTTCTAACTCTAATTTTTGAGCATCAGTAATAGCTAAATCGTCTTGTTGTTTTTTAGCATATTCTGCTTGAATTTTTTCAATTCCTTCTAAATCTTTTTTACCTTTTGCTATAGCTTCTTTACTTATCCATCCGTAAATAGGGTCAAATTGAAAATTCTTTTCAAATTCTGCTGCAATAGCTTTTCTTTCTGTTGCTGCTTCTCGTAAATTTGTTGTAATTTCTGCTGTTAATGTTTTATGTCTTTTAAGTCTTTTAGCTTCTAAGTCAATTACTGCTGCTTCTAATCTCGCTTGTTCATCTAAATCTTCTTTTGTAGATTTACTCATTGCATTTTCTGCTTTTTTAGCTTCAAATCTTAACTTAGCAGCTTCTATTTCTTTAGCAGTTATTTCATCTTCTACTGCTCCAGCTTCTTTTAACGCAGCAATTCTATCTTGTATACTTACGTTCTCTTTATCTGCAGCTTTCTCTCTTAATTCGTTGTATTTTCTATTTGCTTCTGCTCTATCAACTAACAATTGTCTTTCAACTTTATCCGCTTTAGCTCTTTTATTAGCAATATCATTTGCAATTGCCATTTCTTTTTTGGTTTCTTCACCAAAGTTTTTAATAGAATCAGTGGCTTCATTAACACTGTCTTTAGCATCTTGCCAAGCTTCACTTGCTCCTTTTAAATCTCCCGTTGCTAGCTTAAATAAAGCTTTACCTGCGCTTATAACACTAGAACCAAAATTCGCTATAATATCCATTGTATTATTCACAACAACACCAATCATTCCCATCATTTTAGAAAATTGATTTTGACCTTTTTCAGAAGAAGTAAATGCAGCTGCTAAAGTTCCTAATAATACAATAAATGCTCCAATTCCTGTAGCTATCAACGCAATCTTAACTTTTCCTAACCCTTTAGTAACTCCAACTGTAGCTAATTTTAAAGCTTGAAATTGTCCAACTAGTCCTCCAGTTGCTCTATCTGCCATAGAAGTTGCACCTGAATAATCTTTTTGAGATTTAGCTGCATCATCAACAACTTTTTTAGCTTTTTTTCTTTCGTTATTTAATTGCTTTAAGTCTTGTTTTTCCTCTTTTAATTTTTGCTTAACTTTATCAATAGCAACTGTATAATCTTTATAACGATTAACTTGTTTAGGTCCTAAAGCTTTCTGTTCTTTCTCTAATTTTAAAACTTGAGATTCTAGACTTTGAATAGACTCTGTAGTTTCCTCAACTCTTTGGTCTAATATTTCAAAATCTTTTATTGCCTGTTTGAGGTCAACTTTTACTTTTATATTGCTTTGCGTATCCATTTATATTCTCTTGTTAGTTGTGTTATTCCTTCTGTAATAGTTTCTGGAAGCTTATATTTTCCTTTTGCAATTTCAATGCTATCACTTTCAGCATAAAAATTATCCATATTTAATAGTTTTATTAGTATCATGTCGTTATGAGCTCTAAATCACTCTTATTAGTTAATAAATTCACTTTAATGCTATTAATTCTATATTTTTTAAAGTTAATTATCATATAATCATTCAATTTATAATTTAAAATGATTCTTAAAGGTAAATAAGCAGTAACTCTAATGATTCTAGCATTAACTTTAAACGCATTTGTTATATAATTATAGTAATAGTTTTGAAATAATGTTCCAGAATAGCTTATTCCTTCATATTCATTAACCATTGCTCCAAAATTTATATTATCTTCAGATGTTGTAGCAACTAAAGCTCTACTATTTGAAGGTATTATGTATGGGTCTATAGGTATTACAGAACCACTTTCTATATATGATAAATCGTCACCTGTATTTAATATAGGATAAAACAATAATGGTTTACCTTTATAAGCTGATTGACTTTCATTTACTGACCATCCATATTGTAATGTTGTTCCTTGAAATCTTTCATATTTTATGTGTTGATATGGCACTATAACTTTATATGTGTTTCCATCCATTCTCTTTGTAGCACTATCATCATTCCAGGCTTCTGTTCCCCATTGCTCGTTAAATAATTGACCATGTTTTAAAGCTAAAAATGTTTTTAAATCTTCATAAGCAAAACCTATAGTACTAAATGGTAAAGCTACATCAACTTGAGAACTATCTACATCTACATATTGACTGATATCCCATTCCTTTACTGTTGGTAAATTATAATAAGAATCCGCGCTAGCATTATCTAATGTTCTTACTTCTACATCTCCATCATCATTTAAAAAAGCAATTAAATTAAACATTTTAAATAGACTCGTTAAAAAGTCAATAACTTTCATCTCTGGCATTTGTAATCCAATGTCAAAAGTAGGAATAGCAGGCATTGTGAAAGCTCCTGAAGTAGCAACTTCATTTGTAAATGTTTGAGTAGTTATATTTCCAAGAGCATCTTCAGACGTGTAAATTCCAGAACACGTAAATTTAACTTCAGTAAAAGTAGCAGGACCATTTGAACTTATTATAATTTGATAATCACCTATTGCTGTAGCTGTAGTTAATCCTAAGTCAGCAGGTGTAATAGTCATAGTCGTCGTAGGTGTTACAGAATCTTCATTATAAATATTAAATCCATTACGAATAACAGCTACATTAAAATCATCTACATTTCCAACTGCGGGGTCAACCGTTATTTCAAAAGAAGTTAATCCTTGGTCTGGTGCTACATAAACAGTGTTACCACTACCAATATATCCTGTTTCATAAGGGTCAACTCCAACACCTGTTGCTCCACCTGTAAAGGAATTTACAGTAAATTGATATGTGTTCACAGAAGTGCTTGTTTGCACTGGTCCTAAGTTCCTATTTAGCCACATAAACATCTCATAATAATTATTATTAGACGTGTTAAAGAAATCAGTGGTAAACGTTAAATTTTGAGGAAATCCATTTGAAATTTTATAAGTATTTTCAATAGCTTTTATAATTTCATCAATTCTAACAGCAAATTTTAAATCAGTGTAGTCTATACCTTTTATTTCTGCTGCATCATACTCTATATTTTTTATTGGAGGTTCATCTTGATTCGTGGGTATACTTGCGTCATAAATTAATCTTGCAGTATGCGTAATTAAAGGAACTACAACACTATTTTTTTGATATGTAGGATTTAATTGCATTTTAGCCTTAACTGCATCATTTTCGTAAATAGGACTTAAATATATCTTGTAATCTTCAGGAAATGCGAGAAATATATCGTTATTTAACTCTACAGTTGATGCATTTACAACATCTATGATAGTTGCCCAATCTCCAGTTGTTACATTTTCAACTCTATCTCCTTCAGAAACACCTGTTATTGAATTACTAAAGCTTGCTCCAGCATCAACAAGATGATTTGCTAATACAGAGGTATTACTTCCACTGCTTTTATCCTCTATAAATTGTAAATTTGACAATAAATCGTCACCAACAAGTGTATTAAGGTCAACTCCATCACCAAAAAAGACTATTTTATAGTCATAAGCTTTATTATTTTTAAGCGAAACAGATGATAATTTTATTTTACCTTTCCTAAAATCAGTTCCATTTAGTTTTATTTGAGCATCTACTCTTACACGAGCATCAAATCCATTAACAATATCATAATTATAGTAATGTTTAAAAATTTTATTATTAATATTATCAGCAGGTAAAGTAAATTGCTGTGAAAATGTAGTAAAAACTTTAGATACGTCTCTTATATTCCTAATTGTATCTGTAATTGTTACACTTTCATCTTTAAATAGACTTAATCTTTGATTTAAAATATATAATTCAATTGTTTGCATTTATCTTATATTATTAATAGTGTCAAAAGCGAAATTAAATCTTATTGTATAGTTAATTAAACTGTCAGTTAGATGAGTTTTATATTGTAAAGCACTGTCTTGCACTATTACTCCTACTAATTGATTTTCATATTCCATCCAAACTTGTTCACTTAAGAATAACTCTTTAAATACTGCGTTATTTTCTTCAGGATAAAATCCACTATTAAGTGTTATGCTTTCATTACCCATTCTATCCATTAATTTTTGTTGAGGATTAGAAACAGAATATGTCATATTACTTTCTAATGTATTACTTTTATATTGTTGTTTTTTGGTTGTCATAGATTTTTTATTATTACCAAAGAACCATAAATCTTGTAACGATCCATATTTATTTCTAAATGTAACCTTAATAGGTTCATATTTACATGTTGGAATTTCTCTAACATCAATATTTGTAACACCATCATCTCCTTCTACAATTACAGTATCACATGGTAACCAATCGTAATTATCAAAAAAATCTTGTAAACATTCACTGTCTTCTACTTCACCACCTTGTCCTTCTATAAAATCCGTATAATCGTCAGCTGAGTATATACTTAAATCACTTGAATAAATAATGTTCATATAACCTTCGTCATCAGGAGCTACATTTGAAATTGTTTCTGTTGAAGTAACTACACCATTATTTAAAAATGTTATATTAGTAGTAGACATTCTGTCCAGTGCTATTCTTAATGGAGAACTTCCAGGTTTTAATACAATTTTATTTGTTTGTAATAATGCGTTAGCTAATTGAGGGTTAGTATTTTCTTGAAAATATCCATAACCTAAGAAAGCTCTCAACGCAAATTCATCAATTACTGCAGAAGGAACTCCACTTATTGTAGGTGTTAAAACCCAATCAACGTAAACAGTAGCATAAACATCACCACTTGTATCTGGTTCATAATCACCTTCATTTCTACCAGGTATATAATCTCTAATTAATTCAGCTATCTCAAATACAACTTTTTCGTCTAAAGCAGTTGAGTTTAAGGTGTAATCAGGTGTACCTGTTACAACTGTGTGTGGAGAATCAGTATATATATAGATATCTAATGTTGCACTTTCTAAATTAGTGTCTTTATGTGATATATAGTATGGACTCCTACAGTTTATTTTACTATTTGCCATTGTCTAATTTTTTAAAAATTGATTCTATTTCGTTTTTGTAATCTTTACCTATTTCACGTTCTAATGCAACAAACGCTTGCTTAAAAGGTTTTGTAAAAAAGAGACTTGGCTTTATACCTTTCTCAAAAACACTTCTAGCAATCGCGAAGTTAACAGATTTTCTAGGTAAAAATCTTCCTTTTTTATCTCTTGGCGCAATACCTTTCATTATTGACCATTTGTCGAATGCTTTTGTAGGTGGCATTCCTTTCAAACCTTGTTTTCCACCTTTACTTTTATAACTGTATGGTGTATCATATTTTCTATGAATTCCTGAAACTCCTTGGTCTACAAAAATTCCATAATAATCCATAAGAAATTCAACAACATAACTATCTGTATATTTATTTACAGAAGCTGCTAAAGAATTAGAAAGACTTTTAGTAGTGTCTTTTTTTTCTCTTGTTAAATTTACTCTAGCTTCACTGACTACAGTTTGAGCAAATCTTTGTAAAGTTTCTTTCATATTTAACATATTGTCATATCATTAGGAATTAACACATTAAACATAACTGTCCAACCTGCTAATTTATTTTCAAATCTATCAACGAAAGGTTCACAAACAGGTTGTCCTTCTAATTGATATTTATCTACATATAAGTCACCTCTATAAAGTAATTCTAGTAATCTATTAGCAACAGCCAATTGTGTATTCCATACATCTTGGTCATTATTATTACCTCTAAAAGCAGACTCGCCATTATGTCCTGCGTACTCTTTGTTTTCATCAACAATATCCATTACCATTAGACTCATTGAAAAATTCCATACATTTTGTTGCATTGTTGCGGTGATTACTTGAAAGTGAGATAATGGAAAGATAGTTTGCTTATTTAAATCTACTTCGAAAATATCACCATACGTAACTGTATTAACATTTACATCAAGTTCCAATGTGTCTCTTATTTTTTCTGTTAGGTTGTAAAAACCTTGAAGTGGTATTCCAGCCATATTATTTTTGTTTAAATTGTTTCTTAATCATTAAATTTTCTAACTCAACTTTCTCTTTCTCAAATGCTAAATACATATAACATTTATGCATTTTCATTTTTGTGATGGTATCAAATCTCCTAATATCTCCTTGACTAAGAGCATAGAGTTCTGAATATCTTGACCACTTTTTTCCAAATTGAGACGTTGCGTCGAGTCCATCTTTTTCACCTCCTTCAATAAATATTTCGGGATACAATTCAGCAACTCGTTCGTTAAACTGTAAAAAAAAACAATCGAACCTAAGACAATGTCTAATGGCATGTGTTTCATTTCTTCAGCAAATTTATAACTACCGCTGTATTCTTCAATTAAATATTTATTTCTAATCTTTTGTGTAATAGGTCTATATAGAACAGCCATGGCTTTATGCATTGAACCATATTCTGTAATATACTTTGTTGCATCTGTATTTTCACCATACGTAATATCATCCAATTTAGGAATGAATCCATATTTCTTACCTCTCATTTCAAAGATTCGTACTAATTCATATTCTTTACTTAATAGCTTTTTTATTTGCTCTAAATAAAGTTCTATGTGATTTATTGGTATTTGTTTTAATTCTTTACTTGTTAGATTTAAAAAACACTTTAATAAATCATCTTGAGTTTGGTCTTCTTTTGTTATATATTCTTGATAACGCCATAATGGAACATGACTCAAACTAATTTTTCTTAACTTCATATTTCTTTTTTAAAAAACAAAAAAAAGGGCACAGTGTATAAAGCACTGTACCCCTATCAAACAAACTAAAACACTGATTATGAAAACTCAGTATAATAATGCTTGTAAATTTCGTAAATTTTAAGACTTAAATCTTCATCTTGTTTATATATATGTTTTCCTTTTATTATTTTACCTTTTAAATGTATTTCTAGTTTTACTGGAGGATTTTTACCTTGACGAGTTGGCATAACCATAACTTTAATGTCATTTTTAAAACACCAACTCATGGCTTTACTCACCATACACAATTAATTTTAAATCTGAATCATTGTAGCAATCCTGTACAGGAAAATTTATATGTCTATTAATAATTCTCGCAGAAGTGTTCTTGTCTTCTTCATTATTGTAAATCATTGCAAAAGCCGTTAACAATCCTATGTTAAATGCAAAGAACATTGCAAATGTATATTTTGTCAATTTTATTATTCTATTATTTTTCATTTTTATTAGGTTTAAAGTTAAGTTGAGGATGATAATCATTCTCTGTCCAATCTAAGACTACTTCTTCGTCTTTTTTAATATCTTTACTAGCAATATAATAACCATTTTTAAAAATTAAATTAGAGTCATCATGGTGATTCAAATAATTAACGAAGTCTATTCCTTGATTTTCTTTAATATATATATATTCTTCAGTTGCATAACATAATCTGCAAAGAACTTCAATTGTATTTTTTGAAACTCCTAAATTTAGTAGGTCTTGTATCTTTACTTTTTTAACATTTTCATTTTTATAAAAAAAGACAACTTCACCTTTCTTTATATTGTCTACTGCTCTTAATCCTACTCCATGAATTTTAGAAATTCCTATATATACTTTATAATGTAATAACCAAGTAATGTCCATTATTTGATGTTAATTAATATTGAAGTAATTTCCATAGCCATATCGTCATACTTTTTATAGCCAATAGAATTTTCTCTAGTTGCTCCATGTTTAGCTAATAACGATAAGTAGTTTTCTATTCTACTTAGCTCTTGTCTTAATTCTTTTTGTTGTGTTACTTGGTTCATAATGAATGAGTTTTTATTTTGTTATTAGTAAATTCTTCTGCTTCTTTTTCAGTGTCAAATTTTTTGCACACTAGTGATTGATGATTGGTGCCGTAGTTTGTGAAGTATACAACTTCGTACCAAGTAACATCTTTGTCAAAAGATTCCGTGTGTTTGAAAACCTTGTGTTTGTAAAACCAAGGATTTTTTGTAATGTTTATATAGCTTTCCATTTTTATTTATTTTTAGTTATTAATTTCCATATTGCCCAAGGAGTTTGAATTGAGCCAATATCTTTTAAAATTTTTAGTGATGTTCCTTTTTTATAATATCCTCTGTTTTCTGCGTATTCAATAACATCATCTTCATTAACATCGAACCAACATTCTTTATCTTTATATGTTTTTCTTATTTTCATTTTGTTTTACCGTTTTTATATGTTATACCTTTGTAACTTATTTCTGTATTAGGATATTTCTTTGAATATTCTATAAATCTTTGTTCTATCGATTTAATAGTTACAAGTTTGTCAAAGGCTTGTTCAATTAAGTTTCTCATTTTGTTATTTTTACACTTGTTTTAGTAATTCTATCGAACACGAGGGAACGATATTGCTGGTTCATTATTGATCGTTGAATGCATAATGGGTGGTGTTTATAGTTATTTACTATTCCCAATTTTTCTAATTCTTTTATTGTTCTCATTTGTTTTTGTTTTTTTCGTTATACTCTTTATTTTGTTTTATTAGTTTATTGATTCCTTCTAATATTTCATCTTCTATATTTTCATCAATTTTCCAAGTTTCGTACCAATGTAATTTTCTCATTTTGTTTTGTGTTTAAGTTAGATGCGAGTAACGGATTCGAACCGCTGACCTTGAGTTTATGAGACTCACGAGATGACCACTTCTCCAACTCGCAATTTGTTTTTTAAAAGTCTGAATTTCCATGTCTAATTAAATTTCTCCAACATATTTTTTTCATTGCTATTTCAGCATCTTCTAAACTGTAAAATTTTTCAGCATACATTGAATCTTCTAACTTTATTGTTTTTCTTGAGTTTTCACTAATTTGACATACAGTGTATGTTGCTCCTCTATCATCTTCACCTTTTATTATAAAAGTTTTTACTACTTCTTTTTTTATTAATAATCCTCCTGGTAAATTTTCTATTTTTGTCATCATTGTGTTTGTTTTTAGTTTGTTTGTTTTATTATGATAATTTATTTAACGCTATAGCAATTCTTTTTTTCTCCATGTCTCTATAAGCATCTTTTAAGTTTTCTAACAT
>TARA_R100000781_G_scaffold45058_2_pt1 | contig 41669 bp, 33 predicted proteins | sample TARA_R100000781 | Tara Oceans TARA_R100000781 (sample SAMEA2623385) | marine metagenome | biome: marine biome (ENVO:00000447); feature: deep chlorophyll maximum layer (ENVO:xxxxxxxx); material: "saline water (ENVO:00002010), including plankton (ENVO:xxxxxxxx)" | depth 60 m | reverse complement strand
AAGTCAAACCATATCCAGCACAAATACAGCTACTATAGCAGGAGGAACAGGATTGTCTTCTGTAGCGAGTGCAACCGACACTGTTACAATAAATCTTGATAATACCGCAGTTACGGCTGGAAGCTATACCTCTGCGGCAATAACTGTTGATGCTCAAGGAAGAATTACTGCAGCATCAAGTGGAAGCCCAGGAGATGTAACAGGAGTAACCGCTTCCACAAACAATAGTTATTTAGGTATTAATGTAGCCAGTCCAACAGGTCCTGTTCCAGATGTTGGTTTAAATATAGCTGGCCTAACAGAATTAGCCACACCAGCAGATGAGGATTACATGATAATTTATGACGAAGGTGTTCCACAAAACAAAAAAATTACAATAAGTAATCTATTACCTACAGTAAATAATAAAACTATTACTTTAACTGCAGGAGCAGGTTTAACAGGCAGTTCTTCATTTACATTGAATCAAGCAAGTAATCAAACAATTACTTTTTCATTAGACATAAGCAGTCTTACTCTTTCTACAACAGCAGGAGATGCAGATTTGTTTGCAGTGTCTACTTCTATGGGGAGTGATTATAAAATAGCTCCAGGAAATATTAATCTATCTACATTTAATAATGATAGTGGGTGGACTTCAAATGCAGGAACAGTAACAGGTTCAGCTACGTCAGGTCAACTTGCTTATTGGACAGGCACTTCAGCTATTAGTGGGGAGTCAGGACTAACATACAACACTACAGATAATAAATTAGTTTTTGAGGGTGATTATTCAATGTATGACAACGGTGGTACATTTGAAATAAATGCTGATGGCTCAGATATTATTACTAAAATAAAGTGTTTTGGTGCAGATGGTTCTATGTCATTTGATGAAGGTGTAATATATACAAGTTGTGGATTTTATGTACCTTCAGGTTCAGGACTCTCTGTAGGGACAACATCTACTACAAGTAATACTATTAGATGTACAGGAAATATTATAGCCTATTATTCCGATGAAAGACTAAAAGACTTTGAAGGAACTATTCCTAATGCATTAGACAAGGTATGTCAACTTAATGGATATTATTATAAACAAAACAAAAAAGCTACTGAGTTAGGATTTGATAATGAAGAAAGACAAGTAGGGGTTAGTGCGCAAGAGGTAGAAAAGATTATGCCTGAAGTTATAGAAAAAGCACCAATATCAGATAATATAGAAGAAGATTATTTAACTGTTGATTATGGAAAACTTGTTCCGTTATTAATTGAATCTATTAAAGAATTAAAAAAGGAAATAGAAGTTTTAAAAAATAAATAATAATGGCTATACCAGCTTCAGGAGCGTTAGATTTTTTAAATATGGCACGCGAATGTGCGTATGGGACGTGGGGTTCAGGAAGCATAACTGGAGCTATATCTATTAGAGATTTAGTTGCAGGGGGAAACACATATGGTTCAGGACAATCTTACCCAGCAATTAACACAGCAAGTGCCTCTTACCCGCCCAACACAACTCCTGTAGAAACTAATTCATTTTATAGTTATGACAAAGATGCTGTCTCCTTAACTTCTTTTAGTAGTAGTGTGGGGACTACTTCTTCAAAAGCAGTATGTGGTCAATCTATCGGTTCAACTTATTACCACGATGGCAGTGGTACTGCCCCAGTAGTTGGTGATAATTGTTATTCGGATTCAGGGGGAACTACCTCTCTTAGTAATGGATATTATAAAACTACTGCACTTGGCGGAATTAGAATTATCTCTGGCGCTGTGAATAACACTTTCCTCTGTTAGAGTATATAATATTAAAAAAAAATCCCTATCTTTGTGTTTATTAATTTAAAAAAAATCAAATGAAACTAAGTGAAGAGCAATTAAAGAACGTACAAGACCTACAGAATGAATTTTCTAATAACAAATTACATTTAGGAGATTTAGTTTATAAGCAATCTATATTGATTAAAAAAATTGATGAATTAAAAGATCAATTTGTAGTAATGGAAAAAGCATTAATTGACGAATTTGGACAAGATTCTGTTATAGATTTAAAAACAGGAGAAGTCAAAGCGAAAGAAGACAACGAACAACTTAAAAAAGCATAATGTCAAAAATAAGCAACAAAACCGCATACCCAGCTATCGCTCCAGTTTTAGAGGACTACTTTGTGTTAACTGACTCAGATACTGAGTTAGCTACAAAAACATGTACTCTTACTGCTTTAAAGAATTTATTTGAAGTAGAGGCTAATGAGGTTACGGTGTCGGTTTCTGCTGCTAATTTAAAAACTTTATTAACCCCTTATACTTTAATAGCCGCTCCTGGAGCAGGAAAGGTTATTGAGGTGTTAAGTATTTTTGCTTATTTAGATGCAGGAGCTTCAGCTTTTGATTTCGGAAATAATGTAACAATACAAACAGGAAACAATGTTTGGGCTACTTATATTAATACTTCTTTTATGAACGCTGTTGCAGACGTTATGCAGCATGATTCAGTAGCATCTACTGCATGCACAGCTAACTCAGCTTTACAGCTATTAACTACAGTTGGAAATGCCACGGTAGGTGATGGAATCCTTAAGGTAAATATTAGATATAGAGTCTTGACGTTGTCTACATTTTAATTAAATGGACATAAGAAAAATCTCTGTCGGAGCAGACTATAAGTCTGGAGCGATGCATTATATAGTAGGGCAAGAAGTTTTGGGAGGAAACCATAAAATCCACCTTATTCAGCAAGACAATCAATCATTTAAAATTTGGATTATAAAAGGAGAAGAAGTTTTGCTTTGGAAAGAGTTTAAAACAACAATGCCTGTTTCGTTAGAATATAATATAAATTTTTAATGCAATCTCCATATTCTTTTATTGTTACGCCTGTTAATAATAGGCGGTATGCAAATATAAAAAAAATAGGCAGAGTGGATTTTTTTACCAGCACTTCTGAAGAAGACCATACTGCTTCTAACCGATACGCTACTGTAGTATCATTACCAATTAATTATAAAGGGGAAATTAAAAAAGGAGATACTCTTTTAGTCCATCATAATGTGTTTAAGTTTTATAATGACATGTATGGTCGAAGAAAAAGTGGTAAAAGTTTTTTTAAAGATGATTTATTTTTTGTTGACTATGATCAGTTTTTTTTATATCAGCACAACAATGTTTGGAAGGCGCATGATAAATATTGCTTTGTCAAACCTATAAAGATAAAAGAAAAATTTTTAAATTCAGGAAGCACTGAAGAGCCTTTAATGGGTACGATAAAATATATAAATAATCAGCTATTAAAGATGGGGTTAAAAGAAGGAGATGAGATAAGCTTTCAGCCTGAATCTGAATATGAGTTTAAGGTTGAAGGAGAAAAGCTTTACCGAATGTTTACTAATAATATAACTTTAAAATTTGGATAATAAAAAACTTAAATTAGAGATTATAAAAGCAGGAGAATTAGCTGTGGTTCAGCTAATCAAGGTAGCTAAAGAAGATATTATTAAGTATGATAAAGACGATGAATTAGCTGCGGATAGATTAAAAAATGCAGCAGCCACGAAAAAATTAGCAATTTTTGATGCTTTTGAAATACTTAAAAGAATCAGAGAAGAAAAAGATATATTAGAAGGAGTAGAAGTAAAAACTAACAATACACCTAAAGGTTTTGCAGAATCAAGGTCTAAATAGAATTTATATTAAGAACAATCATTTAGTACCTAAGTCGGTTAGGGCTACTAAAAATCGTTCACACTCTTGGCAGCCAGGCTATAATAAAAAGTATGATATAGTTATAGTATCTAAAGATGGGACAATTGGTGATATTTATACAGTTAGCGGCTTAAACATAGCTCTTCCTTCTACCCCTAAACTTACCTCTACATTAAAAAAAGAAAATCAATATTGGAAACCCGAAGTGTTTCCTAAAGAATTAAAAAGAATACAAACTATATTTCACTGGCACGAAGCACCTGGTTTATTTAAATCCAAATGGGTAGATTATATTGAGTCCGAATTTGATAAGCGTGAACAAGGTCATTGGTTTTTAAATAATGGTATTCCTACCTATATTACAGGCACGCATTATATGTACCTGCAGTGGACTAAAATCGATGTAGGTCATCCAGATTTTAGAGAGGCTAATAGAATTTTTTATTTATTCTGGGAAGCCTGTAAGTTGGATAAAAGAAGTTTTGGTATGTGTTATTTAAAAATAAGGCGTTCAGGATTTTCTTTTATGAGTTCATGTGAAGGGGTAAATAAAGCCACTATATCTAAAGACTCAAGAATAGGCATACTTTCTAAAACAGGAGCTGATGCTAAAAAAATGTTTACCGACAAAGTAGTTCCTATTTCTAACAATTATCCTTTCTTTTTTAAACCCATCCAAGATGGTATGGATAAACCTAAAACAGAGTTAGCCTACCGTGTTCCTGCTTCAAAAATTACTAAAAAAAATATGTATGATATGGGGGAGGACGAGCTTGAAGGATTAGACACCACTATTGATTGGAAAAATACTTCTGATAACTCTTATGATGGAGAAAAATTACAATTATTAATACATGATGAAAGTGGCAAATGGGAAAGGCCTGAAAATATTTTAAACAACTGGCGAGTAACCAAAACCTGTCTACGATTAGGGAGTAAAATTATAGGAAAATGCATGATGGGTTCTACATCGAATGCTTTAGATAAGGGGGGTAATAATTTTAAAAAGCTTTTTGAAGATTCGGATTGCTCTAAAAGAAATCAGAATGGACAAACCAAATCAGGCTTGTATAATTTATTTATACCTATGGAATGGAATTTTGAAGGATATATAGATAGATACGGGATGCCTGTATTTCACTCCCCAGCTAAAAGTGTAAGAGGAATTGATGATGAGGATATATATGTAGGAGCTGTGGATTATTGGACTAATGAGGTTGATTCGTTAAGTCAAGATCCTGACGCATTAAATGAGTTTTACAGGCAATTCCCTCGAACTGAGTCTCACGCATTTCGTGATGAATCAAAACAATCTCTATTTAATTTAACTAAAATATATCAACAAATTGACTATAATGACTCCTTAATTAGAGAGCATTTTGTAACTCAAGGATCGTTTAGATGGAAGGACGGAATCAAAGATTCCCAAGTTATTTGGAGTCCAAATAAAAATGGAAGATTTTTTGTAACTTGGCTACCGAGAAAAGAATTACAAAACCAGGTTATAACAAAGCTCAGCTCAAAGTATCCTGGGAACGAACATTTAGGTTCATTTGGTTGTGATTCTTACGATATTTCTGGTGTAGTTGTAGGAAAAGGATCTAATGGATCTTTACATGGTATGACAAAATTTAATATGGACGAAGCTCCTTCTAATCATTTTTTTTTAGAATACATAGCTCGCCCTCAAACAGCAGAAATATTTTTTGAAGAAGTGTTGATGGCGTGTATATTTTATGGTATGCCGATTTTATGTGAAAACAACAAGCCTCGGTTATTGTATCACTTTAAAAATAGAGGGTACAGAGGTTTTTGTATGAATAGGCCTGACAAAAGATATAACAAACTATCAAAGACAGAACGAGAATTAGGAGGAATCCCTAATACTTCGGAAGACGTAAAACAATCTCACGCATCTGCGATTGAATCTTATATAGAAAAACATATAGGGTTAGATTTAACAGGAGCGTATAGAGAAAAAGATGATATGGGTGAAATGTATTTTGGTAGAACATTAGAGGATTGGGCGAGATTTGATATTAGTAATAGAACAAAATTTGATGCTTCAATTAGTTCGGGATTAGCAATTATGGCAAATCAAAAACATTTATATACTCCTGTTCAAAAACAATCAAAAATAAGCATTAACTTTGCAAGATATAATAACAAAAGCACAGTAAGTCAACTAATTAATAAATGAAAGACGTTAACGTAAATTTACAGTCTACTGCTTTTCCTGATCAATTTGTTTCGGATGCCACTAAAGAAACTTATGAATACGGGTTACAAGTAGGGCAGGCTATCCAATACGAGTGGTTTAGAAAAGACAGTAATCAATGTAGGTTTTATAGTCAATGGCAACAATTTAACAAACTCAGGCTTTACGCCAGAGGAGAGCAGTCGATAGCTAAATATAAAAATGAATTAGCAATAGATGGAGACTTAAGTTATCTTAATTTAGATTGGACACCTATAGCTATTATTCCTAAATTCATAGATATTGTGGTTAATGGGATGTCAGACAGACTCTTTGATGTTAAGTGTTATGCAGAAGACGCTTTGTCAGCTGAACGTAGAGGTGCGTTTGAGCAAAACGTAAGAGATAATATGGTGGCCAAACCTCTGTTTGAGCAAATTCAACAAGACTTTGGGGTAGAAGTGTTTACAATGAACGAAGATGAAGTTCCAGAAACCGATGAGGAACTGGCTTTGTATATGAACATGAAATACAAGCCTGCTATTGAAATAGCAGCGGAAGAAGCTATCAATACTTTACTTTCCGAAAACCATTACAATGATATTAGAAAAAGAGTAGACTACGATATTACCACTATAGGTATAGGTATTACGCGTCATCAATTTCAATTAGGACAAGGAGTAGTTATAGATTATGTTGATCCAGCTAATGTAGTATACAGTTATACTGAAGACCCTTACTTTAAAGATTGTTTTTATTGGGGGGAAATCAAAACTGTTCCAATGACGGAGCTGGTAAAAATAGATCCAGATATTACTAAAGAAGATTTGGAAGAAATTTCTAAATACAGCCAAGCTTGGTATAATTATTTTAATGTAGCTCAATTTTATGAAAACAGTATGTTTGCTCGAGATACATGTACTTTGATGTATTTTAATTATAAAACCACTAATAGCTTTGTTTATAAGAAAAAAGAAACTCCAGACGGAAACTTTAAAGTAGTTGAAAAAGACGACCAGTTTAACCCTCCGCAAGAAATGATGGATGAAGGTAAATTTGAGAGAGTGGAAAGAAAAATAGATATTTGGTATGATGGAATAATGGTGATGGGTACAAACATTGTGTTAAAATGGGAGAAAGCAAAGAATATGGTTAGACCTGCCGCAGCAACTCAATACGCTTTACCTAACTATATAGCTTGTGCGCCAAGAATGTATAAAGGCACAATCGAGTCTTTATGCCGAAGAATGATTCCATTTGCTGACTTAATTCAGATGACACACCTAAAAATACAACAAGTATTATCACGAGTTGTCCCAGATGGTGTTTTTATTGACGCTGACGGGCTTAATGAGGTGGATTTAGGGACGGGTAATGCCTATAACCCTGAAGACGCTCTAAGGCTTTATTTCCAAACAGGTAGTGTAGTAGGAAGAAGTTACACTCAAGATGGGGAATTTAATAACGCCAGAGTTCCTATTCAGCAATTAACTGCATCGAGTGGTGCTAATAAAATGCAAATGTTAATTCAAAACTTTAACTACTATTTAGATATGGTAAGACAAGTGACTGGATTGAATGAAGCGAGAGATGGTTCTACACCAGATCCTAACTCTTTAGTAGGAGTTCAAAAATTAGCTGCCTTAAATTCCAACACAGCTACTCGTCATATATTACAAGGAAGCTTGTATATAACTAAAACGATTGCCGAGGCCTTGGCTATCAGAACTGCTGATGTTTTAGAATATTCTGATTTTGCTGATGAATTTGCAATGCAGATAGGTAAATACAATGTAAAATTATTAGGAGATATTAAAAACCTATACCTCCATAGTTTTGGAATATTTATTGAGCTTGCTCCTGACGAAGAGGAAAAAGCAATGCTTGAGCAAAATATACAAGTGGCTTTAGCTCAACAAGATATTAATTTAGAAGACGCTATAGATGTTAGAGAAATTAAAAACATAAAAATGGCTAACCAGCTATTGAAGCTAAAGCGTAAGAAAAAACAAGAAGCAGAGCAGGCTGCTAAAATGCAAGAGCAGCAGATGGCCGCTCAAATGCAAATGCAAGCACAGCAAGCTAAAGCTCAGCTGGATGCTCAGCATATTCAAATGGAAACTCAAGCTAAAATGCAATATAGACAAGCTGATATTTCTTTTGAAATTGAAAAAATGAAAGCTGAAGCGGCCTTAAAAGGTCAGTTAATGCAAGAAGAGTTCCAGTATCAAATGCAGCTAAAAGGCGTAGAACAATCGCAATTAGACGCAAGAGAACAGAAAAAAGAAGACGCTAAAGATTTTAGAACTAAACTCCAGGCTACTCAACAATCAAAAATGATTGAGCAGCGAAAACGTAATTTACCATCTATAAATTTCGAGTCTAATGAGGATAGTTTAGATGGTTTTGATTTAGCAGAATTTGAGCCAAGATAGGCTAAAAATAAATATAATATAATTATTAACTTTGTAAAAAATTTAATCAAATGGATATAAAAGTAAAAGAAGTAAGTTTAGTTGAAGAAAAATCTGCTCAAGAAATTGAAGCGGAATTATTAAAAAAACACGAAGAGGAAACGCAAGCAGCTGAGCAACCTGTAGTGGAAGAGCCTGTAAAAGAGGATTCTACCACAGAAAACCCTGCAGAAGCTGAAGCAAAAGAAAAAACTCCCTCGTCAGAGTTAAATGACGAAGACGTTCTTTCATATATTAAAAATAGATATGATAAAGAAATAAACTCAGTAGATGATTTATTTGCTCAACAAAAAGCAAATGAAGAATTACCTGAAGATGTTTCTGCATATTTTAAGTATAAAAAAGAAACTGGTCGAGGAATAGAGGATTTTGTAGCCTTACAAAAAGACTACAACTCTATGGAAGACGATCAGGTCTTAGCTAATTATTATAGAACTACCGAAGATGGGTTAGATGCTATAGATATTCAAGATATGATTGAGGAGAAGTTTATGTTCGATACGGACTTAGATGAACCCAAAGATGTTAAGAAGAAAAAATTAGCTAAAAAACGAGAACTTGCGAAAGCAAAGAAGTTTTTAAATGAACAAAAAGATAAATATAAAGTCCCTCTTGAGTCAAGCGGGGGTGGGTTATCGGAAGATCAGGAAAAAAATCTTAATGCTTATAAGAGTTATAAAGAGGAATCGGAAGCTGTAAATGACCTTTTAGTTAAAAGACACGACTTCTTTCTCAAAAAAACCGATGAGGTTTTTAGCGATGGATTCAAAGGTTTTGAGTACAACGTAGGAGAAAAGAGTTTTACCTTTAAACCAGGAGATGCAGCTGAAGTAAAAAATCGACAAGCAGATTTCTTAAACTTTGTTTCTAAATTTCAGGACAAAGATGGAATGATGGTTGATGCAAAAGGATACCATAGGGCTTTAGCGGCTGCTATGAATCCTGAAAAATTTGCACAGTTTTTTTACGACCAAGGTGTAGCCACCACGGTTGAAAGTGTAGCAAAGAAGTCTAAAAACATTGATATGGAAGTAAGACCTACTGCGCCAACATACAACAAAGATGGTTTAAAAATCCGAGCTGTAGGAGACACGAGTAGCGGAAGAGGACTCAAAATTAGAAGTATTAAAAAAGTTTAACTAAAAAAATTATAAAATTATGGCAGTACAAGCAGCACCAGGATGGGATTTGCAGCCTTCAGCGCAGAAACAGGTCTTGGAAACAAACTACATAACAAACTTTGATTTCTTGAATCAGTATCTTCCTGATACTTATGAAAAGGAATTTGAGCGTTATGGAAATAGAACAATTGCTTCTTTCCTTAGAATGGTAGGAGCAGAAATGCCGACTAACTCAGATATGATTAAGTGGGCAGAGCAAGGTAGATTACATACTAAATACACTAACTGTACTCTTGCAGGTGGTGGACCAGGTGTAGCTACAACAGCAAACGTAACAATTAATGATGCGTTTGACCCTACATTAGTGGCAAACCAAACAACACCAGCGGTTAGAATAGGACAAACAGTTATGTTATCAGATAACGTAGCAGGATCTACTCTAAGCAATAAGGCGGTTGTAACAGCAATTAATGTTGGTGCAAACCCATTAGTAATTACAGTAGCATTTTACGAAGCAACTCAGTTAGTACCTAACGCAGGAGTTGGATGTACAATGTTTATTTATGGTTCTGAATTTAAAAAAGGTGAAACAGGAATGCAAGGATCTCTTGAGTCTGATGACGTATTCTTTTCTAACAAACCAATTATCCTAAAAGACACTTACCAAGTAAGTGGTTCTGATATGGCTCAAATTGGATGGGTAGAAATAACATCAGAAAACGGAGCAAACGGCTACCTATGGTATCTTAAATCTGAACATGATACAAGATTACGTTTTGAGGATTACTTAGAAACATCAATGATTGAAGCAGTTCCTGCAGCTAATGGCTCAGGTGCTGAATCAGCATTAAGTACAGCAGCTGGTGGAGCAGGCATTGTAAATGCAGGTTCTGAAGGTATCTTCTATGTAGTAAATGATAGAGGAAATGTGTGGGGCGGTGGAAACCCAACTACACTTGCAGGATTTGATTCAGTAATTCAAAGACTTGATAAGCAAGGAGCTATTGAAGAAAACGTGATTTTCGTAAATAGACAATACTCATTTGATATTGACGATATGTTAGCAGCCCAAAACTCTTACGGAGCAGGTGGAACTTCATATGGTTTATTTGATAATGATGCAGATATGGCTTTAAATCTTGGATTTACAGGATTTAGAAGAGGTTATGACTTTTACAAGTCTGACTGGAAATATCTTAACGACCCTACTATGAGAGGCGGTATTAGTGCAGGAGCAGTTAATGGACTATTAGTTCCAGCTGGTTCAACTTCTGTATATGACCAAATCTTAGGTAAAAACGCTAAGAGACCATTCTTACACGTAAGATATAGAGCTTCTGAAACTGAAGACAGACGTTATAAAACTTGGATCACTGGTTCAGCTGGTGGAGCAAGAACATCTGACTTAGATGCAATGACAGTGAATTTCTTAAGTGAAAGAGCAGTTTGTACTTTAGGTGCAAACAACTTCTTCTTATTCCAGCAATAAGTTGAATTAACTAATATTAGGGGAGTGTAAAAGCTCCCCTTATATTTATTTTTAAATTAAATTAAATTATATTATAATGAAAACAGAAAAATATACTACCAAATTTTATAGGTTAACAAACAACAGAAAACCTTTATCCTATATGTTAGCCTCCCGACATTCGAGGCGTTCACCCTTATTACATTTTGATGCAGAAACAGGAGTAAACAAACCTTTACGTTATGCGCGTAATCAAAAATCACCTTTTGAAGATGAGCAAGATGGAAATGCAATTTTAGAACCTGTAGTTTTTGAAGACGGAATGCTTGTTGTTCAACGAGAAAATCAAGTCTTGCAAAAATTTCTACATTACCATCCTCAACGAGGACAGGTTTTTGAAGAGGTTAATAAAGAAGCAGATGCATCTCAGGAATTAGAAAGAGTAGAAAAGGAATTAGATGCGCAAATTGCGGCTAAACAACTCTCTACAGATAAACTAATTATGGTTAGCCGAGTGCTTATGGGAAGCAATGTGGATAAAATGACTATCCCTGAATTAAAAAGAGATATTTTAGTTTTTGCTAAAAATGATCCTGCTGACTTTATGAGCATTCTTAATGACCCTATGCTTGATTTACAAGATACGGTTTACCAATTTTTTGATGGACAACTCTTAAGTTTAAGAAATCAAAATAAAGATGTTTATTTCAATTTACCTAAAAACAAAAAGAAACTTTTAACTGTGCCTTATGGAGAAGATTACTCATATATTGTAGCTTCATATATGCAGTCTGATGAAGGTCTGGAAACATTTAAGTTGTTGAAAAAATACCTAAATAAGAAAGAAAAATAAAGCTTATCTTTGTGGAGAGAATATTCTCATATAACCTTTAATGTTATTATTTATTATGGAAAAATTTTTAAAAATTCCAGTAACAAATGAACAAGAACAACTTGTTTCTGTACTGGATGTAAAATTAGTAGAACAAGCTACTACTACAACTGTAACTCTCGCTTATGGTTCTGGTAAAGTTGTAACTATTACACACGCAGCGATTTCTGCTTCAAGTGAAGCAATGAGAGACGCAGTACAAGATGCTATGGTAGAAGCCCTTGCGACAGGCTGGACTGAGGTATCTTATGACTACGTTCCTAATTCCGCAGTGAGCGGTATAGCTATAGCGTAATGCAGAGTTCAATGCAAAAATTTGTAGAAGTTGATGTTCAAGATGTCGCATTAACAGGAACATCCACAGGCGATCAATCAGGAAACAATAAAGTTGAAGATACGGGAGCGTTTTCATCAGGAGTAGCAATAGGAGATATTCTCCATGATACAACTGATGACAGAATGTATACTGTAGCAGCTCTTGATAGTGCTAATATCTTGTCTTTAACTCCTATTGGAGCAACACAAGGTAATGGCGTAGGAAATGCTAAAAGCTTTATCATTTATTCTGCAACAGCTTCATCAAAGCAATTAATTGCTTCTTCTGGAGTTGTATTAGTAGAAAATGCAGCAGCTGACCCAATCAACAGTGAAGTTAATATTCAATATGGTGGGGCAAGTGGTATAGCAGTAAAAATCACACACGCTGCAGTAGCGGCTGGTGATGAAATGATGAGAGATGCTTTTCAAGACGCAGTAGAAGCTTCCTTGATACAAGCGTGGCCGTTAGTAAAATACGAGTGGGAATTACCACCAAGTAAGGTACTTACGATCAACGTAGTTTAATCTAAGCTAACTGAAAATAGAAGAGGTCTTAAAAAAAATAAGGCCTCTTTTTTTTTCTTATCTTTGTACAAACAATCTCCTTATGATAGATGATGTAAGAAATACTGTATTAGCAATAGCTAATAAAAACAATTATGGATATATAAGTCCGCAGGATTTTAATCTATACTGTCAACAAGCTCAAATGGATTTGTTTGAGGATTATTTTTATCAATATAATAATTGGGTTACAAAACAAAACCTAAGGGTTTCTGGTAGCGGTTATGCAGATATAGTAAAAAACTTAGAAGAAGTAATTGATTTGTTTTCTCAAGAAGTTTTTCTTACACAAGTAGGAGTGGCTAACACTTATTCTCTCCCTGCAGATTACTATTTAATTAATAAATTATTTTATTACCCAAACTCTTTAGCGTCAGGGACTAATACTTTTGTTGCGGCTTTTAAATTAACCGATTCCACTGCTGCATTTTCTAATTTAACCAATCCTAACACTCCTCCTGTAGGAAGTATTATAGTTAATACCACTACTGGGACTCAGTGTTATGTTACAGCAGTAGATGATTCTACAACGCTTTCTATTAGTGCAAATATTATGAACTTAAATGATGCTTATATTATTTATTCAAACACTAATGTAGCTGAGGTAGAAAGAGTGAGTCAGAACAAGTTATTTTATCTTACCAGCTCCCCTTTAACAGCACCAAGCAATCAGTTTCCTGCTTATGTTTTAGATGGAAATACAATAACAGTGTATCCTTCAACTATTGATGGATCTCGAAGTGTTAAGACGCAATACATACGCTATCCCTTACCTCCTAAATGGACTTATAGTATTATTTCAGCCAGTGAGGGGACTCCAATTTTTAATGATACTCAGGCAGATTATCAAGATTTCGAGCTTCCGTTATCTGACGAGCCAACGCTGGTGGCAAAAATATGTCAGTACGTGGGGATAGAAATAAGAGAAGAAGATGTTTATACTTTTGGAACAACAGGGGTAACGCAAGAAAACACAGAAGAAAACGCACAATAATATGGCTTATATAACAGATTATCAATATTACGAAAACGGTGGTGTAAATCCAGAAAATGAAAACTGGGGGTCATATCAATATGTTACTTTACAAGAAGTGGTAAGTAATTTTATGCTTATATATCAAGGAAACAATGAGTTATTAAATAACATTAATCGTTATCAGGTTTTGTTTTATGCTAAAAGAGGTATTCAAGAGTTAAACTATGATGCCATGAAAGAAATTAAAATATTAGAACTTGAGGTAGGTGAAGATTTGAGATTTATAATGCCTCAAGATTATGTGAATTGGGTTAGAATTTCATTATATGAAGGCGGAGTATTATATCCAATGACTGAAAATATCCAAACAAACTGGGCAGGAGCATATCTACAAGACAACAATGCAAGAATACTTTTTGATCAAGACGGGAATGTTTTAAAGCCTGAATATTCTTCTTTAACATATGACCGTATACAAGGTACTAAGAGGTCTATTTATTTAAATGTAGATAGTCCTTATCACAACTCATTAGGTTATTTTATAGATGGCGGCTGGTATTTTGATTATTCGATAGGAGGAAGATTCGGTTTAAATACAGAGACCGCTAATATAAATCCTACATTTAGCATCAATAAACAAGCGGGTGTCATTAACTTTGATTCCTCAATGTCTGGAAGGACAGCTGTATTGGAATATGTTTCAGATGGTATGGAAAGTGGAGATGATGCTAATATAAGTGTTAATAAATTATTTGAAGATTATCTATATGCATTTATCAGATATTCATTATTAAACGGCAGATTAGGAGTTCAAGAGTATGTAGTTAATAGAGCAAGAAAAGACAAATCTTCTTTATTAAGAAACGCTAAAATTAGACTAAGCAATATACATCCTGGCAGACTATTAATGAATTTAAGAGGTCAGGATAAATGGATAAAGTAATATGGATATAAAAAGTATTTCAACTTTTATAAAGGGCAGGATGAATAAGTCTGTGGATGAAAGAATACTTCCACCAGGCGAGTATGTTGATGCTTTAAATGTAAGGATAGGGGCAACTGAAACTACAGAAATTGGAGCTGTAGAAAATTCCAAAGGGAATGAGATATTAACAGGTCTTCGTTTTAGAGGAGTAGTATTATCGGCTCAAGCAAGATGCATTGGAGCGTTAGAAGATGGAATGAATGAAACTATTTATTGGTTTGTTCACGATCCGAATAATCCTCAAGCTCCTAATCCTCCCAGTCCTGCGGATTTAATTGTCTCTTATAACACAACTACTGAGGTTACCACGTATCATGTGGAAAGCACAAGTGTTTTAAACTTTAACCCTTCATATCTTATAACAGGGGTGGATTTAATTGAAGATTTATTGTTTTGGACAGACGACTATAATCCACCGCGTAAAATTAATGTAAATTTTAACTATCCATCTGTAGACGGAAACGGTGTAGATCAAATTCAAGAAGAAGATATTAGTGTTATTGTAAAACCTCCAGGGTTTCAAGATGCTGCATTGGTCGCTGTTCCTAATTCAGAAACCCTTACTTCTCCTAATGTTAGGTTAATTCAAATACCTAATCAAGAAAATTACATGGAAGATAAATTTATTTCTTTCGCATATAGATATAGGTATTTAAATTCTGAATATAGTGCCACCTCTTTATTCACTTTACCTGCTTTTCAGCCAGGAAGATTTATTTTTAGTTATGAGAATTATAATAATGAATCTATGCAAAATAGATTTAACGGAGCTGAAGTAACTTTTAATACAGGATCAAACAGGGTAATAGAAATAGATTTGTTATATAAATTTTCTAACAGCACTACTATATTTAAAATAGACACTTACAACAAACAACAATCAGGATGGGGTGATAATCAAGATAGAACTATAGAATTTTCTAACAGTAAAATATATACAGTTTTAGGGAGTGATGAGATATTAAGATTATATGATAACGTGCCTCGCTTAGCTAAAGCCCAGACAATAATGGCTAATCGCTTAGTGTATGGAAATTATATAGACGGTTATAATATTTCCATAGGTTCATCAGAGGGTGCAAAAATCTCACCTAATTACACTGTTGCAGTTTTAGCCGATCAAGTAGGGGTTTTTTATATACCTTACCCTACCTTATCCAGCCAACTATATAGCATAAACCCATTAAATTCTACGACTGTCCAACAGGCTTCAGCTTTAGTTGACTTAGATAGTATTAAAGATGAATTAAAAAGCGGAGCGCAACTTGTTATTAACTTGTCTTTACGTTCAGCTACAACTAATGCACGAGCTTTAAATAACACCACTTTAGGATATACAGTATGTACAAACACTGGAACTCCGTCTCCAGCTTGTAATTCGTGGAGTTCTACAATTAATAGTGGAACTATTGAGGTAGAGTGTTTTGTAGATTTAACTCAAGACTATAGTGGAAGCTCATCAGTCTATGATTTCTTAATGTCAGATGATTTTCAAAATGCCATAGGAACAGTTCAAGGAGTTAATTTTCAACCCATGGCAACAGCTTCTGCAGGATACTCTTTGACAGACAGTTTTAATACTAATGTAACAACTCAGGCTAATTTTACTAAAGTTATTAGCTCTATAAACAGCTCTACTAACCAAGAAGGTTTTGGTTTAGATATAACAGGCCCAGGCTCTACTACTTTCACATTAACGTCTTTAGCGATGGAATCTCAGTATGATGACGGGGCTTATACGGTAAGCGATTATGAGTATTTTACCATATCAGACGTAAACATATCTTTTTACACTGAAGCTGACCAAGGAAGTTTACATAGTAATCGTGACTATGAGGTAGGGTTGGTGTATATGGATGAGTATGCGAGGGCATCCACTGTATTAGTATCTCCTAATAATACTAAATTTGTTCCTCCAGCTAATAGTATATTAAGAAACAGAATGCAGGTTACATTAGAAAGCACGCCTCCTTACTGGGCTAAGCGATGGAAATATGTAGTTAAACCAAGTGCTGATAATTACGAAACTCTATATACTAACTTTTTTGTTCAAGCGACAGATGGCACGTATTGGTGTCAGTTGCAGGGAGATAATGCCGAGAAGGTAAAAACAGGCGACTTGCTTTTAGTAAAAAGAGACGCGTTAGGCCCAATGATTGACGAAATACAAGTAGAGGTGTTACAAGCTAAAGCTCAGGCTGAGGATTTTGCTGGCTCAAGCGCTACTCCTTCTTCACAGCCAGTAGGTTTTTATATGAATATAAATGCGTTAAGTTTTGATGTTGTCGACTCTTCTGTTCCGTCTGTATGGAATTATTCTAAATCTCGCACAAACGATACACAAAAGAGATGCGAGGCTGTAGCCAAAATTCCTTTATATTATGATAGTAATTATGATCAAGGAGGAACGAGTGGGACTAAAACTAATATAGCTATTACTGCTGGAACTTCTATTACTATAACATATCGTGCCTGGAGATATGCAGGCGGATCTAATGTAGAGGCGATTGAATATAATTATGAAGAAACTTTTACTGCCTCTCAAGATTTTAATAACCTCTATAATTGGTGGAGCGCTGCAACTCCTGATTTAAATACAGGTATAAATTCAGGTGACATAAATAACGGAGGAACTTATAATGTAACCTATCGTGCAGCATTAGGGAATGTAGCTTTGGTTACCACTCCAGGTTCTGATTGTCCTACTCTTTGGAATACCATAGTTCCTCCGTGTGTAGACGGAAACGGCAATGGATGTCCTGGAGGGTGGTGGGGTTCTTTTCAATTTGCGTCAGATGATCCTGCCGATCCTGATGCTCCTATATATTTAGCTTGGAGATCTGGTATAAGAAGAGCAAGTGGAAAAAGAGGGAGGAGTACTCTGACAATAAATATTATCCAAGGAGGTAGTTTGGTGGTTTTTGAAACTAAGCCAACTGTAGCTAATGCTGAATTATTTTATGATTCTCCTAAAAGCTACCCAATTATCGGAGGATACCATTCGGTAGGGAGTGTGGTAGCTCAAAGCAAAAGTACTACTCCTATTACTGTAAACCAATTGAATGATTCTACAGGTCAATTTACAGCCTCTGTATCGGTAGGAGATTTTGTTTACAACACCTCCGCAAATCCAGTTACAACAGCTACTGTCACAACAATTAACTCTGCAACAAGCTTAACTTTGAGTGCAAATATTTTCCCTGCTATTGATCAAGATTATAGCATAGTTCATAATAACGCCTCTGACCAAAACCAAACACCTACGCAAGCCTCTATCATAAACTTACCTTTTATAAACTGCTATTCATTTGGTAATGGAGTAGAGAGTATGAAAATTATGGATAAAATAGATGGCATGTCTTTGAATTTAGGAGAAAGAGTTTTAGCTGTTTCTAATAGCGAGTTTAAAGAAGCTGATAGATTTGCAGGGCTAACTTATAGCGGTATATACAGCGGATCGTCAAATTTTAACAACCTCAATGAGTTTAATTTAGGGTTAGTAAACTTTAAAGATTTAGAAACTTATTTTGGAGAGATTCAAGTATTACACGCCAGGCGAACCGATATTTTAGTATTACAAGAAGATAGAATATCGTATGTGTTGACGGGCAAAAACATATTAACAGATGCTATTGGGGGAGGAACTGTTACTTCCGTACCTGAAGTTTTAGGCGAGCAGGTTGCCAGAATTGAGGAATACGGAAATAGTTTTAACCCCGAAAGCTTTGCTGCGTGGGGAAATGAAATGTTCTTTACTGACACTAAAAGAGGAGCGGTATTAAAGCTTACAGGAAGCTCAATGCAAAATGATAAACTAACTGTTATATCTGAGCAAGGTATGCGTTCATGGTTTAGGGATGAGTTTTATTTATCACTAAATACACAAAAATTAGGAGGGTATGATCCTTATATGAATGAATATATTTTATCTACAAATGACATAAGCGTTCCTTTTCCAACACCTGCTATTCCATGTGGTACTCTTATAGAAGACCTCACTTGTTCACAAAATATTCTTTTTGATGTAGATGTGGGTAGTGTAATTGGAAATGTGGTGATCACTTTAACCGTAGGAAGCGGTGGATGTACTTTTAATGCTGTATGGAATGGAGTTACTTATACTACTACACCAAATCCTGTAACAACTCCTGGAGTTTATACTATTACTATTCCTAAAACCTCAGCCTCGCCTAATCTGGTAAGCTGCTCATTATCGCCTATTGGCGTGTGTGACTTTACTGTTTTAGTAGAATGTCCAGTAGAACTGGAGATAACCGTAGTAAAAGTAGTATTAAACGCTCCAGATGATGTTGGAAAAACTATACATGCAGAGTATTTCTGGGACAACGGAGTTCAAATTAGTCCTCCTTCCAGTGATTCAGTGGTTATGAATAATGACCCTACAATTGCTTGTGCGTGGATTGCTCAAACAGGAGTTAGATCTCAAGGAGTGTTTCCTTACAATGGTGTAAATCTGTCTATTCAAACAAATAAAATAGGAAGTGATGATTTTGATTTTAGTTTAAGTCAGGATACAATAAAATGGCTCTCTTCTAACACGCTATATGCTAATACTCAAACCGATATAGCTTCTTTGTTAAATCAATCTTTAAACCAAGTTACAGTTACTAATCCTGCAGGAGATATTTTTAGAGGAGTACAGGCGAGTGCTACCATACCAGATGTTAATCAGTATTTATATTTAATATATGACTTAAGAACGGTAGCTTCTCAATATCTGTGTTATGATGCAACATCTTCTCAAGCAGCGTGTTGTGACTGTTCTGTTCCTTGTAAAGGAGTGGCGGCATCTTTAACAGCCAACAATCCTGCAATAGCGTGTAATCAGTTAATAGATCAAACCTATTATTACACAGGGCAAGGAGCGCTTCCAGTGGTGGGAGATATTATTTACACCGATATTGCTTGTTCAGGAACTGCTACTATACTTCAATCAGGGTTTTATAAATTTAATACCAACCAAGTTATGGAGGTAAATGTAAATGGAGTGGTAATACTAATAAATAATTGTTAATTTAGCAAAATATGGCAACATACGGACAATATTATTATGATGGGTTAAATTTCGCAACTTGTACCAGCGTATATACTGACGCTGCTTTAACTATAGTGGCGGCTGATGGATGGTATTCTCAAGGAGGAATATTTAGACAAATGCTTAATGGAGTTTTATTAGCGGCAAGCCCATGTCCTTCATGCACAATTCCGTGTGGTGGCCCTATATCAGCCAGTGGTAGCCTGGGTGTTTATCGTGCAACTTTTGATTTTGGAGCTTCAAAAGGAGCTGCTATTATAAATTTCAACGTAGGAGGGAGTGCTACTAATGACAACCCTATTCCTGATAAATTAACCTGGACTTTTGACGGCACAACAGCTTCTGAATACTCGTCTGTATTAGGAGGTTATTTAACTGGATATATTGGGGCAGCCGATCAAGATGCAAGCGGATTTGCATGTAGCTGTTGTTCTGACTGTAATGTAGGGGTTTATGGATATAACGGAATAACTACAGCTAATGGAAGTAACGGTGTGGCGCAGCCAAATGTACCAATATTTGAATATATATCAGGAACATTTCAGCAGGCTATGGGGCAAACAGCAACGATTCCTGCGTGGAGCGGGAATAATTCTCCTGACCAGTCGTTAAATACTTGCGCATCTGCAGGAGTAGCTACTACTCCATATAATGTGTATAATGCTACTATGGTTGTACCTGTTCCTGTATCAGCATCTGATACTACGGTAGATATAGAGATTTCTGCACCTTGTTCAGGTACGTTTTTTCAATTTGAAATAAATTGCCCAGTTCTTTTAACAGGATTTCCTGGCACTGCTGTTCAAGTTAGTGAAAATGCAGCGTGTGGGGCAACTAAAAGTACTACTATTTTTCACGCAGGAGTTAATACTTTAGGTATTCCTATAAGACCAGTTCCTCAAGGAGGGCCGATTGCAGCAACACCTGATACGCAAATGGGTATTCATGACTGGGTCTTTACTGATGCTTATGGAGAGAATCAATTACCAGCAGGATGGTATGGTATTACAAATCTTATAGGAGGGGTTCTAACTTCTCAAGCTATAGAGGTTTCCTCAGACGGAATTATTGTCACGATCAACACTTGCGCAAGCTGTGCTAACTCTATCTATATTTCAGGAATGCAAGCCGCTTGTACAACTTTCTGTGATGGAGTAAACAGAACTATTCCAACTATAAAACAAACAACTAATTGTAAGACTTACGCAGGTATTGCTCCAGGAGATGTAATATTAGGATCTGCTGTAACAGCAGGATGGTATGCATATGCGGCTACCAGCACTGACACTAATACAGGTCCATTTAGAATGATGCAAATAGGAGCGGGTAATGAAATATTAAGCATACAAGAATGTAGCGGAGTTAATTGTGTAACACCTTAATTATGGCAGAATATACTTTATCATATAATACAGGAAATATAGGATGGCCTTCATTCTATAGCTATAAGCCTGATTTTATAATCGGAATGAACAGTTACTTATACACCTTTGATGGAGGTAACTTGTATAGACACAACACTAATAATGCAAGAAATCAGTATTATGGAGTTTATTATTCCAGTACTGTAACAGGAGTATTAAATACTAAACCTTTAGAAATCAAGCTTTTTAAAACGATGTCTTACGAGTCAAACACAACTGTTGCTAATACTGGTCAAGCTCGCTGGGAAGTAGTTAGCTTGGCTACAGATTTAAGTGAAGGATCAATGCTGTCTACTTATTTTGAACAAAAAGAGGGAGAATGGTTTTCTTACGTTAGAAACAATGACACTACCCTTAATTTCCAATTAAGATCTGCACACGGCATAGGGGCATGCACAGTGGTTACTAATCCTTTAACTAATGCTTGTGTTATAGAGTTTAGCCAGCCGCCAGGATATATTATAAGTATAGGAGATTCAGCTTACGCAACAACCACTTCTGTACCACCAGCGGTTTCTCCAGCTCCAGCGCTGATTGGTGAAGTAACAGCTGTTAATAATACCACTGTTCCTTATAGCATAACCATAGATAATTTAAATGTTCCTGCAACTCCAGCTCCTGTTGTAGGTGAATTAATTATGTATTATAAAAACCCTGTAGCAGAAAGCTCAGGAGCAAGAGGATATTATATGGAATATAAACTACTTAATTCATCAACCTCGCCTGTAGAATTGTTTTCTGTATCAGGAAGTGTGATGAAAAGTTTTCCATAGTTTTTTGTATCTTTGTCCATATTAAATTAAATGGGCAAGAAAGATATTTTAATTGCTAAAAAAGTTTTAGGGGAAATAGCAAACAAAAGAGGTTTAATGTGGGATAAAATCTCACATTTTAAACAAGAGTTAAATAAAATTGAAGGAGTATTAACTCATAAGGCAGGTGAAGAACAAAGTGCAGGTTTAAAAAAAGCCGCTCCCTTAAAGCATAATTTTGAAGGAGGGCTGTATACCCGAACAATGTTTATGCCAAAAGGGTCTGTAATAGTAAGTATGATACACCGCCAACAACACCCTTCTTTTTTATTAAAAGGAGAGTTATCATATCTTACTGATGAGGGAGAAGTAAAAAGAATAAAAGCTCCATATACGGTGTTTACGCAAGAAGGAACTCAGAGAGTTTTTTACGTACATCAAGAGAGTATATGGACGTGTGTATATAAAACAGATGCCACTACAGTGGAAGAAGCAGAGTTGGATATATATGCTGATAAATATGTGGAGCTACCACAAGAATTAATAAATAAAACTAAAAAACTATGGCAGGAGCAGCCGCAATAATATTAGCCTCAGTAGCAGCAGTGGGAGCTTTAACGGGGGCAGGAATGTCTTTTTCTCAAGCTGCTAAACAAAGAAAAGCAGCCCAACAAGCTAAGGATAAATCAGCAGCAATGATGAGGGAAGCTGAAAAAAGACTTAAAATGAATTTTTATGAAGGGCTAAACGTGCCTTTAGACGCGTATGAAAAGCAAAGAGAAATGAGTGTTTTAGGGTCTCAGACCGCTATGCAAGCGCTTCAAGAAGGAGATCCACGAAATTTAGCAGCAGGTGTAGGAGCAGTAGGGCAAGTAGCCTCATTAGCTGATGAGAAGATGCGAATAGGGTTGGCTGAAGATTTATATAAAAATAGAGAGATGAAGGCGGACAAACAAGCAGCTATAAATGAGCAGTTAATTAATATGCACTTAGGTCAGGCAAAACAATCTAAGCAGGAAGAGCAAGACGCTACAGAAGCAGCTAATGCGGCAGTGATAGCTGGAGTTCAGGGTATAGGAGAGGCGGCTGCTATTGGTGCAGAAGCCACACCGTTATTTGGTAAAGGAAAAACCAACAAGCAAATAGGAGATATATCAGCAGATCTTAAAACTCGAGAAAATTTTGCAAACTATGATGAAAGCCAAATTCAATCTATACTGAAAAACAAAGCAACTAAAGAACAAATAGCTGCTTACACTGATGACCCTTCTACTATCCCTGATTGGATGAAAGAATTATTTCCAGATATAGAGTGGACTGACCCTGCTAATAATTCAAACGAAGATTAAATATGGCAAGAACAGTATCAGATTTTGATTTAACCCCACAAAAAGGAGAGAATGCTCAAATAAATTGGGGGGAGGTAGCTACAGATTTTAGTACAAAAATACGAGGCGAAATAACTAAAAGAGAAGCTCGTAAAAAAGCTATAAAAGACGACTACACAAAACAAGCAGAGAAAATATCTGAGATAGCTCAGTCAGATGATCCTACTATACAAGGTCAATTAGTAAAAGCTTCTCAAGCTTCTATGCGTGAACTATCAGACAGATATGATTTAGTGAAGAATGGTTTATTGTCTCCCGAGGATTTTTCTTTATTTCAAACAAACCAAAAAGCAGACTACAAAACAACTTCTATTATGATGCAAGGTATGGGGAAGTGGGCTGTAGACACTAAAAAAAAGATAGAAGCAAACACCGCTACCAATGAAGAAATCCAACTGTATGATTGGTTAACAAAATATGCAGGAATGAGTGGTGTAGAAGTAACTACAGGAAAAGGAGGAAGACTGGTTTATAAAACCAAAAAAAATATCCTCTCAATGGATGAGGCTAAAAAAATATTAGCTAAACAACGATCAGATGACGAAGGAGAGGTTGTTCTTCCAGCCGCTATTTCTGATGAGGATGCTAAAGCTTATATAAAGGCGAATCCAATTTATGGAGACGAGTTTAATGAAGGGCCAAACAACACTATGGCGGTTCAAGATTTATATAAACTATTTAACTACAGAGGTAATCCAGGGGTAGTTGTAGACACTACAGGAGCAATAAAAGAACAGGTGGATGTTTTAGGTCAATATATTAGAAGCTATTTTAACGATGTCACAGGAGTAACTACAACTATTAATGATTTTAGAAATGCTCCAGGCACTGATGATAAGGAAAAAGGAGGGGCTTTCAGGGAGACTTTAAAGATTCTTCAAGACAAGCTCGCTACATCAGATGGTGAGATAGTGCAGGTACTAACTAATTTAGGAGGTTATCAGTTAGCAATGAGTGCTGCGGATGCTAAAAGAAAATACGGTGATGATGTAGATTTAAATAAAATAATTTACATGAACTACGAAAATGGCGCAGTTACCTACACTAATCTCGATGGTAAAAAAGCTATAGCTGATAGTATTATTGAGAGAGAGCTTAATAAGCAGATAGATAGCTCAGTAACAGTCTCATCTCCTAATACGGCTTATTTAAATTATATTGAAGGAGAAGAGAAGAAAGAAGAAAAATTAACTTCTTACGTAAGCGCTGTGGAAAAAATGCTTACAACTAATGATACAGAAGAGTTTAACACTCAGGCTCGTTTATTAATTCAAAGAGTAAATAATGCAGGTACATTAGGAACTAATAAATTAAACAGAATTATTCGTGAAGGAGACAGTTATATATTAGAGTTTATGTCTGAGGATGGTGAGTTCTATAGAGAAACCCCTATAAACTTCGCGCAAGGAGATGGGACTAAAGCGATGCATGAGGCTTTATTTGCTCTTATCACTCCTGATGCTGATCTAAACTTTGAAGCATATTCAGGAGCTATAACAGACTTTGGTGAGTTAGCAAATATAAATCAGGGGTATGAAAGAGCAAGAGTACGTCCAGTTGTTGTTAGCTTTAATGATGCTATAATGCCAGGGCCAGACAATAGTATGATCAGCACTATAGATTTCTTGAAAAAGAAATATACCAGAAACGTAAGGAGTTCAGACATGGAAGGTCTTCCTGGAACAATTACTTCAATCTTCCAATCTATGCTGATGGGTACAGGATTAGAAAACAACATATTGGTTGAGTTTACCGACCCTACTAATCCAGACGCAGTGACAGTTAAAATTGGAGGTGTAGATTATAGTGACGCGTTTAACTGGAGTTCTGGTGGAGGTATGGAACAAGGCGTAGGTGGTGTTAATGTTAAAAAACTTAATGCAGCGATTCATAAGATTTACAAACAAGTTATTGCAGGAGATGTGAGCGTAAATGATCCTAAGGGAGAGTTAGATGATTAAATTAGTTTATGGAAAAAATAACTAAACTATATAGCGTTTTAAAAAGAGATGGTTTTTATACTAAATCTTTAGATGAGTTTTTGAAACAATTTCAAGACCCAGCTTATCAAGATAAAGTATTTAAGGTTGTAACTCGAGAACGACTATTTACTAAAAGCAAAGAAGAGTTTTTAAACACTTATAGCGTAAAAAAAAAAGACGATTCGGTATTTCCTTCGGAAGATGGTTCTTCGGATTCGTCAGAAACTATTGAGACTACTGAAATTCCGACCAATGAAACCTTTGAGGTTGAAGGCCAAGAAGTTTCTCGTGATGAGTTTATAGCAGAAGAAGATAGACAACAAAAAATCCCAGGGATAAACCTTAATCCTTTCGATGACAGATCTAATCAATATGGTGGATCTACTCGACAAGTCAACGTAGCTTACGAACCCCGAGAGAGCGGGAATTTAGAAACCATTTCAGTACCTAAAGGCGCATCAAAGTTTGAAGAAGCTTTAGCGACCATAAATGCCTATCAGATAGATGTAGAAGAAGAAGAAGCAGAGGCTCGTTTAAACTATTTGTTTAATGATTTTGGTTTTACTTTTGAGCAAGGAGGGGGTGGTATCCTTCAAGGATTTGATTCAATTACTGTTACTGCACCTAATGGGAAATCTAAAGCTTTTAATCTTGATCCTGTAATGGGAGATATATTGGGAGGAGAAACCAGTGTTGCCAACGCAATGAGGCAATGGATGAGAGAGAATCAAACAGCGGAGTCTCGAGAAAAAAACATTATTCTTTCTAACGATGAACAGTATAGAATTTTTTATTCTATGCAGGGGGTGCAGGAATCTATAAATGCTTTACAAGAAGATGAAAATAAGTTTAAAGAAAGACAAGCAGACTTTCTTACTCAGCGTAATGAATGGATGCAGAAGCAAGAGTTTTATAATACAATAGACCCAAGCAGCTACCAAGCGCTACAATTTAAAGAGGAATATTTAGCACATAAAGAAAGAGGAAAACAAATAGACGCTCTTAAGGATGACTTAATGCTGGATATTCAGCATTTTAAACAATATAGTGATGTTCTTCTTACTCAAGCTGGAAAATATGTAGACTATAAAAGTAAAAAATCAGGTGGTTTTGAATTTTATCCAAAACAAATCTGGAATGCTATGATGAATACAGTGGGAGGAATAGTATCCACAGTAGCAGGGGCGGCTATAGATTTTGCCGCAGAAGGTTTGGAGATTTTTGGCTTCGGGGTAGTCCCAGGAGTCTCAGATTTTCAGGAATTGTTAGGGTTTGATAACACCATGGGGCAAAGTCAAGAGGATTTTCAGCAAGACTATTTAAATGTGTTAGAAAATACCAAACCAAAAATATACGAACAAATACTTCTTAAATATCCAGGGATAAGGGATGGCAAGCTGGAAGACTTTAGCCAAGTAAGAGAGTTTACAAAAAAACTAATGGGAACGGTATCCAGGATAAAAAACCAAAAAGGGCAGGAGGAGACAGAAGCTTTGTTAGGGGAGGATATTAGCGGAATTACAGAGGAAGAGGAAATTGCAGAGTTAGCTCGAGACCAACATATAAAAAGAATTAAAGATATAGTTAAAGGAAGACCTGCATCAGCTAAAGATAGAGATGGAAATCTAATTGGATATGAAGCAGAAAAGTGGACAGGGCTACGAAATATATTTACAGACTATTTAGGATTTAGTGATGTATCTGAAGAGGCCGATATGGCGGTGCGAAGTGCAGCTGGAGCTGGGGCATTTATATGGAAAGGGATATTAGGAGGTATGGAAAGCCTACCCGCATTAGTAGCATTTGGAAGAAAAGGTGTAATGAAAAAACCTAAGAAAACTTTGAATGCTTTGCAGAAAATGGCAGCTAATACAAGAGCATATCTACTTTCTCCTCACGGGATGCAAAGATCATTGCAAATGTCAGGATTTATTGCCGATGGTATAAATAAAGAAATGGAAAATAATCCAGCATTTGCCTACGTCTCAGAACAACAAAAGAAAAGTATATTACTACCTATTGCAGTAACCAGTTCAATTTTAGAGGTAGCAGGTTTTAGAAACTTAGAAACAGGAACAAACTTTACAGGAGCTGCTTTAAAAATGGCTTTAGGGCAAACCACAAGAAAAACAACAGCTAAGGAATTTACTCAAATTGTAAGCGATGTAGTAACTAATCCTTGGAAAAAAGGAGCATTAAGAACTTTAGGAGCAGCAACGGCTGAATTTGAAACAGGACTCTTGCAACAACTAAGTGAGTTTGAAATTAAAAGACTTTATGATTTAGTAAACAATGATGAGTTTAACACTCCTGCAATGTGGAGTAAAGAGTATGGAGGAAAAGTATTAGAAGCAGGATTATTAGAAGCTATTGGGGGTGCAGCTTTAGGTTCAGTTGCAGCAATGTATGAGGCGGCTACCACTGACAACTTACAGAGCATTAGCAATGAAATGTTTGAGTTATTTAATAGCATAGTAGATGATAAGAATTTTAAAACTATGTATGTGGCTGACTTAAAACAACAAGTTATTACAGGAGAAAAAACACAAGAAGAAGCCGATGTATTGCTATATCAGTTTAATCAATTAGCAGGGCTTAAAGGTCAGATACCATCTGATATGAATGCGGACAATAAGAAAAAAGCTATAGCACTGCTTTTAAGAAAACAAGAGCTACAAAACCAAGTAGAAGGAAAAGATGAGTCTTTAACTCGTAAGCAAAGAGATGAAATAAAAGCTATTGATAATGAAATGGCTAAACTTTCTGAAGAAAGCATTGAAGACATAGGAGATCTTGAGAAGGGAAGAAAAGGAATAAAAGTAGAGGTTACTGAAGAAGATGCAATAGAAGAGCTTAAGCAAGAAGGGGTGGAAAATCCATCTCCAAAACAAATAAAAGAAAAACAAGATGCCATTTATAAGCGAAGCACAGAGACGCTGGATGCACAAGAATCTACCGAAGATAGCGGCCAGGTGGGAGAAGGCGTATCCGAGCAAGAACCTACCCAGGAGGGCGAAACCGAAGTCGAGACTGAAGACGGGACGAAGACCCAGGAGGAAATAGATTTAGATAGAGAAGCGCAAGAAGACGCAGATTTAGAGCAAGTTCTGGGCGACACCAATCAAACAGAAGAAGAGGTTGGTGATAATCTATTTAGAAACACTAAAGGAAAAACTATAGACGATACTCAGAATCGTAAAGAAAAAAACACTATATATAATCGAGCTAAAAGAGGAGCTAAGTTTATAAGAAAGCTTCTCCCTGGAGTGTCTATCACTTTATATGACGATAACGATGTATATAACAAAGCAGCTGGTAATCCAAAAGGATTTAGTGAACCAGGTACATATATTCCAGAGTCTCGTAAAATAATGATTAACGTATCAATGGCAGCTAAACTGGGAAGAACAGGTGTGATAGCTCATGAAATAGGTCACGCTGTTCTTGTAGAAACCTTAAGAAAAGCTGGGGCTAACTCAGTGATGGCAAGGAAAGTTGCTCGTAGATTAATAGATGCAGTATATAAATCAGGAAACCTTTCTAAAGCAGATAAAGCAAAGATAGAGGCATTTATAGCTGCTGGTAAATACGAAGAAAATATAAGAGATGAAGAGCGTTTTGCAGAGGTGGTTAAAATAATAGCCACAAACTTTAACAACTTTAGTCCAGCCAATAAAACCAAAATCAGAAGATTATTAGATAAATTAATAGATGCTCTTCCCAACAAAGTTAAAGCCGCTTTAAACAGGTTAGGTTTTGATGTTATGACCGCTACAGATAATGAGATAATTCAATTCTTACAAACTATAGGAGCAAAAATAGGAGCAGGAGTAGAGGCAGAAGCAAAAGATGTAAAGGTTTTAAAGAAAATAGTTGAAGAAGAGAAAGGGGATAAAAAACCTAAAAGAAAACCTAAAAGAGATACAAAGTCTAAAACCCAAAAAGAAGTTGTAAGTGATCTACTGGGTGAAATAGAGGTTGGAACAATAAAAGAAATAGCTGAAATTACTGGACTACCTGAACCTACTATTAGAAGAATATTAGGCCAAGGAACTAAGAAAGGGGAGTATAGAAGAGTTGCTCCTGGAATATATACCATCACAACCAAAGATGGTAAGACGGCAGCTATTGTTCAAGGAGCTGACGCATTATCTGAAATTAAAAGATTGGTAGCTGAAGGAGCTAAATTTGATATGGTATTTTTAGATCCGCCTTATTCAGCTCCAGGAATAAAAGGGGGTAATAGAAATTTAGCAAAGTATAAAAAACTAACACCAGAGGAGTTTAATGAATTTGTTGCAGATGTAGTGAAGCTCTTAAAAAATAAAAACACTCCTGTGATTTTTATGTTTAGTGCCTCTAAATCTAATAAAGCCACTTTGAAAAAGTACGCACAAGCCTTTGAAAATAATGGTTTAATCCCATCAGGAGTTGCGATTGAAACAGGAAAGTTAGATAGTAAAGGGAAGCCAAAACAAATGTTCGGCATACCTTTAAAGGAGTGGGTCTTTACGTATAGCTTAAGTGGAAAACAAAGGACGGATATAGATTTTAATTTTGAAAAACAATACTATTTCCCTCAAGATTCTAAGTATCAAACCTCTAAGCCTGTAGCGTTATTAGAAGCTATTATAAAAGCCTCAACTAAAGCTGGAGAGATAATACTCGATCCCTTTGCAGGAAGCGGTTCAACTGCAAAAGCAGCAGTTAGCACTGGTAGAAATGTCCTTACTATAGAAGAAAATCAAGAGCAGGCAGAAAATATAAAGAAAGAGGTAGAGAAAAAGAGTAAAAAAACTGGCCCTACATCTGGAAATTGGAGCAGAAGGTCTAATAAATTATACAATGCTTATTTGGCTAAATGGGAAGCTCAGCAATTAAAGAAGGAGAAAGCAAGACAAGCTCAGCAAAACAAAAGTTTAGCAAGAAGAAGGTTGGAGTTAGCAGAGGAATATCAAATGAGAGGAGGTTTTATAAACAATCTAAACTTTGACTTACAGCAATTAGAAAGAAAAGCGGCTGAAGTAAACTTGTTGGTAAAGCCTACTTATAATGAAGTCACAGGTCAGCTAAATGGATACCGTTTTACAACTCTGGGTGGATCACATGTTAACCCTACGAAAGTAGAGCAGGGGTGGAATAGACGATCAAATAGAATTGCAGACGGAGCAGACGGAGAGAATTTAATTAAGGCAGGAAACAATATACTTGAAATAGTGAAGATAGCTATTGATAATGGTTTTACCAACGACACTATAAAACGATATTTAAAGAGAAGAGACTATAGTACAGCGGAAATTAATGAAGCTCTTAAAATAGCTACACAGGGAATATTTGAAAGTCTTCCTAAAAGTTTTGCTAATCTTCCAGGAGGAATCAAATCTGGCTTAACATTAATGATGAAGATTAGTAGTAAATATATTCAGATCTCTGACACTAACAGGAAGAATAAAAATTACAATGAAAAGTTAGAAAAGAAAGCAGCTGCAGGAAAAGCAGAGTCTACATGGTATCTTAAGTTAAGAGAAGTAAAAGATGACACTCAAATAATGAACGAAGTGGTAGAGTATGCAAGAACCTTGCCAGAGTATAAAAGTGCAGGGAATAATACTTCTTTAGCTCTTCTTATTGAGCGTGATGTAATGCTGGCTTTAAACCCAACTCCTAACAACTATAGTGCGCCTCAAGTCAGAGAGTTAACTCGACTTATCAAGGCTAAAGCGTTTGCTCAATTAGAAATAAGACAGGCGCAAAAGTTTTTAAGAAACTTTATGAGGTCGGTTTTACCTCGAGATTTGTACGGGAAAGGAGAAGTAATAAGCTTAATAGATAAGGTTAATGCTATTAAAACCAAGGAAGAACTTCCTGCCGTAGTAAAGGAAGTATTAGATTTGGTAACCACAAAAGCTAATAAAAGCTATATGACCTCTATCTTTAATATTCTTAACAGAAAGACCAGAAAAATTGAAGCAGGAAGATATAAGGGAAAGATAATAAGCGAGGATGTAAGACAAAGAATTAAAGACATTAACGCAATGATAGTTGATCCAAAGGCTGGATTTAAAGCTATTAAAAAAAGAATAAATGAGCTTTATACACTAAGAGAAGAGTTAGAAGCTAAGTCTGATACGATGACTGACCAAGAAATGCAGCAGCTGGATGACATTGCAGTTGCTTTAATTGTCAATAATGCTTTTATGTCGGAGAATGACAACCCTAACAAAACCCAAGAATTAATAGAGGCTTTAACTATTTTAAATGAGTTAGAGGTTCAAGGAAGAACTGAGTTTCAAACAGAGTTAGAAGCAGCACGCCTGCGTTATCGTAAAAACTTTGCTATGGCGTTTAAAGAAATTACAGGGCTAACTATCAACTGGAAAGACTTATCTTTTGAGGAGGCTTATGATGAGGTGATGAAGCGAGAAAAAGGAAATAACACCGAGCTGGGAAGAATTGTAGATAAACAAAGTAAAGGAGAAGTGCTAACCACTGCGGAGTTTAACAAGTTAAGAAATGCGGTAGAAAAGAAAAAGAGCAGTGCTTGGGGAGATGCAAGAGCCGAAGCCTTGGATAGGTTAAAGTTAGAAAACCAAAGCGCACCAGTTAAAGGAGCTGTAAGGAGGGTGAAGAGAAATATCGGTAGAGTAGGCAAAAAGATGTTGAGATTTTTAGACCACAACATGATTGCTACTGCGGAGGATTTATCAGGTTTAATGGATAGAGTATTAAACTCTACTGGTAAATTATTTGAAGGTCCTCTTATGGAGTTTGTAGCCGATAATGTTCGCTCATCTACGCGTGAGTTTAAAAAACAAAGAAGATTACAGCAAGGAATATTCTATGCAAAATATGAAGATATATATGGTAAAAAATGGGCTAAAGCTGTTAGAAAAAATGCTGTGATAAACCCGTTAGATATTTATTACAGTAAAAAAGCTAATGATATTTTAGTAGAACAAAAGGAAAAAATTAAAAAGAGCAACGCCAGTAAGCGAACTCAAAAGGATTTGATTCTTCAAATAGACAAACAAATTCTAAGAAACCAACTGGAGTTAAGTCAAAACCAAATGTATTATATATATAATCAGTTCAAAGACCCAGCACTTAGGTATTTGAATGGAGTGGATGGTGATGCGAGTAAAACTTTAGAGAACACTTTTTCTCCAGACCGTGGTTTAAAAACTATGCTTTTATATGAGTTTGACTCCAAAGGTAACTTAATAGTAGACTCTAACGGAGAGTTTAAAATAACCCAACAAGCGGTTCAAGGAGATGCGGCTAATGTCTTAAGCAAAATAGAAGAAGAGTTGGATGAGAAAGTAAAAGAGTGGGCAGACTGGCAAGTAGATGTTTACTTTCCTTCTGTATATTCGCGCTATAACGATGTGTATAAAAACATATACAGAACAGCTATGCCTCAAAACCAGTATTATGCAGGAAGATTATTTAGAGATAATCCTGAAGAAGCAGAGCCAATAACCGTGTTGCCTGTAGATGAAAAAGGTGCGTACAACCCTATTGCTCCTGAGTCTACTAAAGCAAGATTAGGTTCTGATAAAGGAATACATTTTGCAGATGGTGACAACGCAATGGTTAATTATATGCGTGATATGGAATATTTTGCAGCCTACGCAGAAACTATTAGAGATATACACAAAGTGTTTAGTGATAAAGCAATGAAAGGAGCGATTGCAGAACTCCATGGAGAGAATATAAATGAATATATTAATGACGCTATACAGAAAATAGCTAACAAAGGAAGTGAACTCGGAATGCAAAAAGTAAAGATAATCAACAGCCTTAACACCATGTTCTTGTTGTCTCGTCTGGGAGCTAACCTTACTTTAGTAGCTAAACAGATGACCTCCTCACTAACATATGCTAATGATATAGGGTATCTTAACTGGATGAAATATGCAGTTCTCTCTATACCTAAGCTTTTAAAAACGCACAGGGAGATTATGGAAAATTCCATTGTGCTTCAGGATAGATACGGGTACACGATAGATGTTAATGGTAAAAGAGTTTACGTTAAATCTACACCTATTCAAAAAAATATAGAAAACTATGAAGACCAAAAGCTAATAAACATGATGCCTGGTCGCCCACAAGAGGCGTTAGAAAACATAACCAGGTTGTTAATGCTTACCACAATGGTTGGGGATAGGGCCGCAATCTTAATAGGAGGTATACCTAACTATCTTTATTATAAAAGTAAATATAAAAAGGCAGGCCTAAGTGAGGAAGAGGCTGTACAGCAGGCCATTGTGAGTTTTGAAAAAGACACTCTAAAAACTCAGCAATCATACGACTTACAGGATAAAGATTATTATCAAACAGGACATCCTTTTACAAGAGCTTTTAATATGTTCTTAACAACTCCTAAACAATACTTTAGAAGAGAGGTGGTTGCAATGAGAAACTTGTATAGAAAGATAAGAGCGTGGGATGCAAACGCTGGAAGAGGAACAATAGAGGAAAACATAAGAACTTTCATTACCTATCACTTTATAATGCCTATGCTATTTGAGTATGTAAGTCAAGGATTCCCAGGTCTTTTAAGAGATATGACAGATGAAGATAAAGAGGAGCTTAAGTGGGCGGCTTTACTTGGAAATCTTAATGCTATATTTATTTATGGACAAGCTTTGGAAAGTGTGGTAGACTACCTTATACTGGATAAAAGCTACGGATCAGTTCCTCAAAGTCTTCCTGTTTTAGAATCCACTGCTAAATTAATGGATTTATACAAGCGTGCTACAAATGCCAAGAAACAGGAAACTGCTGATAGAAATTGGGATAAATTTTTCTTAGAATTAGTTTCAGTTACTGGTATCCCTGCTTCTCAAATAAAAAAAATCTGGAAGAACTATAGTGAGCTTGGAAGTGCTGATGGGCCTGGAGACGCTATGCTTTTAATTATGGGCTTTAGCGAGTATATGAGAAAAAGAGCAGAGAAAAAAGGAGGAGTCAAACTAACCGAGAGAGAGAAAGAGCTATATATACCAGGGTATAAGCAAAACAAGGATCGTATTCAAAACACTCCCCAATACAAATTAATGCAGAAAAGAAAAGACCAGGAAAAGAAAAGAAAAAAGAAGCTAAGAGAAGATATGTTAAAAAGGATTTATGGAGGAAAAAGTAGATAGCGAAAGAAAATTAATGGAGGATAGTTATTATTTAATAACAGGACGTAAATCTTTTGAAGAAGTGTTGGAGGAGGATCAAGATCTGGCTATTATTTTTAATCCATACCAGCCTATTAAAGTGATGGAGGGTGATGCTTATGATTGCTTAATAGAATACTATATATCTACCGAAGAGTATGAGAAATGTGAGGAGCTAAAGCAGATGAAGGAGCTAAATAAGTTTATACACCAATTTGACTAACATCACTTATATGATTCTCTGGTGAACGGTTTCTATTGTATTGCTCAACTAAACTAAAGTTTTCTTTATAATTCATTCTCTCCACTTCTAACTTATAAAACTGAGTAGCCATCATTCCTGTAACGTGGGAGTCAGTAGGAAAAAAATATTTCCACCCTTGTGAATAACCTCGATTTATATAATAGAAAAATCCCATCCCTAATTTGCGTGTATTTTTTTTAAAAAACACTATAGCTGTTTGATCAGATGTAGGAATCACTTCGTGTACACTAAAGGTTTCTCCCTTGTAATTACCTTCTCGGTTTTTGTTTGAAAAATTATGAGCCACTTCTCTTGCGGCTATGCCTAATGCTTTGGCGATTTGTTTGTTCATTTGAGTTGTTGTTGAAGTTTACGTATTCTGTTCCTAACCTCTTTTGATTGAGGTTTAGATAATTTAAGTCTTAATATTTCTTGCACTATTTCTTGTGGTTTCATAATTCCATCATACAGTTTATAGCAGTGTGGCCTCCTAACACCACACCACAGGATATACTTTGTTTTTTAAAATTCTTAGCGTAGGCAGCAGCATAAGATTTAGCATCTACTCCACAGCCCACCTGCATTGCAAACACCCTAAACTTTTTTCCCACAAACCAATGGACATAGGCTTCGGTATGAATATGACCACATACGCTTGACATCATATTGTTTTTCGCTTTAGTCTTGGCTTGACCCCCTTCTCCGTGTTCGTACAATACATTGTCATACACTATGTTTTCAACCCAATTCCACTTAGGAGTGCCTAAGACATCGTTATACGATCTTATCCACGCTGAAGGTACTCCCCCTGTCATTGCCTTCCTTGAGGCCATTCTGTCGTGATTTCCGATTAACACATCCGCTACAGGGAATGCCTTATACCAGTCTTTTACAAACTTTTTAGCCATTTTTAGCTCTGATCCAGGAGATAGCCCATCAGGGTCTGGCTCATGATATGAAAAAGCGTGATTATCCAAAATGTCCCCTATGTAGATTACTTGATTGCAATTATAATTAGCGTACACTTCTTGACAATGCTCTAAATACCCAGGCAACACAAAAGGGGCGTGTAAATCTCCTATAACTAAAATTCTGCGTTCCTTTTTATTTAGGTTTTCAAAAGCCTTTCTTTTATTTCCTGATAGTCGAGGCCTGATTTCATCGGTATTATTTTTATCTCCACTAAGAAGATCGGGGGTATTATATTTCATCGCTAAGTGATTGAATTAAGTCTGCAAGAATTTGGATTAAGGCTTGAGCCTTTCTCTTTGCTTCTTCGTTTTCTCTCTCCATTAAATCCTCATAAATATCATCTCCAAGCTGGTGGATGCTTTCTGACACATAGGTTATGTGTCGTATAGCATTTACATCCTCCTTGGCTACTCTGGGCATTTATAGTTTAGCTTTTAATTTATTCAATTCTTGTTGTAGTTTCTCTATAGATAAAGATAAAACACTATGAGACTTTTCTAATTTTTCAACACTTTTTTTTATCAACATCATATCAACAATCTCTAAACTATCATCAAACAATTCATTGTTTTCTTTGAACATTTTTTTACACAAAGCATAGTTTATAGTCAAGCGGGGGTTATATTTAGCCATATAAGGAAACTCTCTCACTGCATGAATAATAGTAGCGTGGTGTTTAAGAAAATACTTGCCAATTTCTGCAAAACTTAAATGACACTCTTTACGAAGAATAGTATAGCAGGTGGCTCGGGCTTCTATGGTGTCAGTTTCTCGGTTTTTACTGTCTACATTAACATTGAAGACATTATTGACTATCGTTTTTAAACGATTTACTTTTAGTATATTCATTTGATTTTATATATAAATTTAAATTCATTAAGTCTAAGTACTCATCCATAGAAATAGGAGTGATGTCGGTCAGCCTCATATATTCTAACTCTACCTTTACAACCTCTAAGGCAAAAGTTACAGGCTTTCCTGCGTACATTATCAAGCCTCCTAATATGTGAGAAACAAGGCTATTGTTTTCAACCTTTATCTCACTCTCTTCTATAAATCGAGCTATCCTAAGACTAACAGGTAGCTCAAATTCTTGTAGTGAATCCAGGAAGTGATCATCAACGTCATAGGTCTGTGCCTCTGTATATTTCTGTTTCAATTCCATGGTCGTTTAGTTCTTTTATTCTGTATTGTTGCAATTTAGAAACCCTTCCATTGCTTTTTTTGATTTCTGAAAATAACACTTTGGAGTTTCTTGGAATGGCAATGAGGTCTGGTATACCATTTTTATTAGTTTTAATAAGCTTAATAACATAATATCCATCTTCTTCAAATTTTTTTATTCTCTTAGCCTGTATCTGCTGTTCAGTCATATTACAAAGCTAATAAATCTCTTTTAAAATGAGTTAAAGTATAATCCTTTTTCTTTACTACAGCCTTATATATTTGCCTTTCAATCCCTTCATTGCTAAAAACCCAGTAAATTTTATTAAACCTTCTGGACTTGGTAGTCATACGATCTCGGGACTGCCAATAACTTGTGGCTGAAAAATCAATATTGTAATAAACTATACACTCAGCATTTCTTAAGCTAATCCCCTCTCTTCCGCTTACAATTTGTAAAGCAATAGACTTGTCGGTGGTATCAAACTCCTCTAAGTCGGTTGTTATTCTGTCTTTATACACTTCTTTAATAGCACTCAGCTCGTTAACAAACTTATAAAATATAGCGATTTTTCTTTCTTTAAATCTATCAGCTATAAAATAAGCTTTAGTGTGGTCGACCACCATTCCATTCCCGCTCTCAAATTTTATAGTACCAGAGCTTAGTTGGTGTATTTTCATCATCAGCTTGACCGAAGTGTCAGCGAGGATGACTTCTTCTTTGCCTTCAATCACTAAATCTTTTTTTAATCTTTTAATTAACTTAAGAGTGTTAGGGCTTAAAGGAACAGTTAAAACTTCCTCATCTATAGTAGATTCAAATCCTGCTAATTTTTGCGTGTAAGATATTAGATAAGGCTTCATGTGGTGCAAAATCAACTCCAAACCATTCGAGTAATCATTGATCATCATTCCTCCAATTTTTCTCTGTCTCACCTTCACATAGCGTTTGCTAAATGAATAGAAGTTTTTATGAGAGTTAAAAGGGTTTTTAGGTATAGCGTATACTTGATGATACATTTGACTATAAGATTCTGGAGTAGGTGTGCCTGATAATAGGATAACATAAGGGTTGGATTTGGAAATTATTTCTTTAATCTGCTTAGCTCTTTTGCTGGGTTTAGGGAACGCCCCCATTCCGTGAGCTTCATCACAAATCAAACCATCCCATCCTTTAGTAGGAACTTTATGGAGAGACTCGTAGTTGGTAATCATAATATCATAAATACATCCAGACTCATCATAATCATTCTCAATGCTTGTTATAGCTTTCTTCTTAGTAACAAATAAAATTTTTTTTCCGTTTGCATCTTGGTTTAGGTTAGCCCACATATAAGTAAAAAGCTTTAAAGAGGTTATGGTTTTTCCTGTCCTTACCTCCATTGCTAAATAAAGAAAACGAAAAGGGATAAGAATTTTTATTCCTCTTTTTACAATCTCCTCTTGGTATGGTCTAAGTTTCATAGAGCCAACTTGCCATTATATTCTTTAGAATGCTTGTTTACAAACTTAATCCACTTGCCTATATTATCTCTTCCCTCTTCAGGAGCAGTGTTGTATTGATAGATGGCATAAGAGGTTAGCCATTTGTAAAATCTGGTACGGCTAATAGTCATTTTAGATTTAGGCGCTCTGTCGGGATTCTCCTCTATAAAATCTAAATACAAATCATTTTTATAAATTTTTTCATTATACTTAAGCTTATCTTGATGAGGAGTAGACCCTATTAATCCACACCACTCTATGAAGTCGTGACCTGTTTTAGCTGACAGCTTTCTAATTCTTAGATTAACAAATTCGCTTTTGAGTAAGCCAGTGCTTAGATACATTTGTAAGTTTTTAATCATATAATTATCAAACTGACACCACTCTTCATCATTCCACTCTCCAAACATAAGTCTGCCAAACTCTACTAAAGGAGTAAAATCTTTAGTATAATACTGAGCCAACTCTAACTCCCACTTTCTTCTCTCAAAGCTTGTTCCTTCCCCACTAATAGCGTAGTTGGTTGTAATAGCTATCTTAGGAGATTTAGGAAAGGGAATTTTAATTGCATCTTTATTTTTCTTCTCTAAAGTTAATCCTTCTGTAATAACACTAAAGAGTCTTTCAAAATCAAAATACTTCTTTACATCATCAAAGCATAATATTTGAGTATCAGCAGACACTGTTTGATAAGCAAAGGATCTTTCAAAATTAAAAGATTTTCCATCAATAAATACTAATTTCTTCATATGACTCAGAGCATTCATAAACAAACCCTTCCCTGTTCCTCCTTCTGGATTGTCGGTAATTACTTCATCATTTAAAATAACTGCAGGGCAGTAGGCTAAGTTTTTCCACCCGTGTAGTAAATACCCTATAGTTGTTTGCATTGATTTTATTCTTGACTTATCTCCACCACAAATATTAGAAATAAAGGTTTGATAGTCGCAGTCTCCTACATCACATAAGGTAAAAGTTCTGTCAATAACGTGATCCTTCCACACATACCCTCCCAGGTCTATGTAGTCTATGGTTTCAATTTTATTATGAGTAATCTGAACAGCACAATTTTTATAATACAGATAGGATGTATCCTTTTTATCCTCAATAAAATAAACATTGATAGAAGATAAAAGAGTTAGGAACTCTTCTCTAAAATAACGAGTCTTTTCAGCAAAATAATTGTATATATTGTAGTCTTCTATCTCTAACAAATAGCTTAAAATAAAATCTTTAATTTCTTTTTCTGAGGTATGGTCTATGAGATTGTTTGTAACCTTTACAAACACATAATTTTTACTTCCTTGTGGATTAAATTTGTAGAATCCATTGTCTTCTAAAAAGTTTTTAAAAAGTATATGAATAATTTTTATTACCCCCTTCTCGTTTTTACTCCAAAAAACATTGTTGGAGTTTTCCTCCTCCAGTTTGTTGATGACACTATCTATTACCGACACCTCAATATTGTCTTCTACTAATTCAGATCTAATTTCTTTTTTTGTTGCCCCACTTCTTAATTTGTTTTTAATCTTATTAAGCTTTTCTTCATCTTCATAAAACTTCGTACCAAAGTTTTGGCGTTGAGAATAGGCAGAGTGGATGGTTCTTTTAACTTCTGCTATAGGAAAATCTTTAGAAGAAAACTGACTCATTACATATTCAGCAAGAGTCTTGTTAACACCAAAGTCGTTAAATGCAGAAGCTAAAATATAAACATTGTTATTTCTCTCTCCCTCAATTAGTCCGTATTTTTTTTCCCACCACTTAATCAGTATCTCTACAATTTTATTTTCATCTGTTACGGGTATAGTAGCATTAACATCTAATTTGCTTACCTCGTTATATTCTTGCTCTATTATCTCATCCCATACACTCGAATTATAGTTTATATAAATTAATGGATCATAGGATTCGTAGCATACTCGAGATAAATTTTTAACTGATACATCAAAAAATTCACTGCCAAAATGATGCTTCAATGAATTAAAATATTGTTTGTGAGTATCTTCTTGGTCAGGAATTTTTACTAAAACCTTTAACCCTAAACCACTGGGGGATATAAAACAGGCGAAGGTATATCTATCGTTAGTAATTACTTCTTTCTCTTCAAGCATTAATTTTTCATTAGGAAAATTATCAAAGTCTAAACAAATCAACCCTGAATGTTTGCTTAAGCTGTTGTCATTTCTTTTTGTAAATTGTCCACTAAAACATATAGCGGGTAATGATTGCTTTATTTCATTTCTTTTGGTCTTGTCTGACTCTTGTCGTATACGCTTCACTAAGTCTTTCGATGCACCTTCTTTTATTCTTTTTAGTACTACTTCGACTTCTCTATAGAAAGGTTGATCAGTATTTTTAATGCTTTTAAATATAGTTATTTCCATTTGTGTTGATTTTGTGTTGATTCTGTGTTGATTTAATTTTATCTAACTATTTGATTATTAGTTATTTATATATTTATTCTTCTTTTAGTGTTGAAAATTAGTTAATAATTATTAAATAAAAAAATATATTAAGAGTAAATTAATTACAAAAAGTAAAAAAAGTAAACTAAAATTAACACTACAGCATAAAAAAAGGAGGCGTAAACCTCCTTTTTATATACATTGTTAGTTTTAAAAAGGAAGGTCTTTCTCTTCTTTTTCTTCTTCCTTTTTGGGTTCAGGTTTCCAAGTGTCTACAGCTACATAATGTGTTTTACCATACTGATCTGCTTCTCTTTTCTTTTGCACTATTAGTTTAATATACTTTTTACCACTATATTCAAACATGTGTTCTTGTGGTAGGTCTGTTAAACATAAGCTACAAGCCACCTGATCCCCATCAAACTTTGATGTGCCTGATCCTACATAGATTTTTTCTGACATTTTTTATTTATTTTAATTATTTGTTCCAAATGGTTTATTGTAGATATGATGATGTCATCCTTATCTTCTCTACTATTACAGGTCATTGGAACTTCAACCACGCAATAGTTTTTCTTTTTGGTTTTTTTAATCAACCATTTCCATAATTTTTTAAAGTATTTCACGATGCACAAATTGGTTAATATCTTCTCGAGATTCCTTGCTAAAAAAAGTATTGTAGACAAAAATTGCCTGTTCCACTTTTTCTCTCCCTCTCACGATAAACTCATCGCCTGGAATAAATATTCCTAACTGCAAAGTGTTCTTGTCTATTACAAAAAACTCTAAAGGCTTATCAAATAGTTCTTGATATATATATGCTTGACTATCGTAATTATATTTTCGAGCCGAGTATCTAAAATCTGCGATTGAACTTGAGGTTTTGATGTCAATTAATTTATCTTGACACACTATATCTGCTTTACCTTTCCAGTCCACCCCCATTATA
>TARA_R100000781_G_scaffold66410_2_pt1 | contig 61530 bp, 48 predicted proteins | sample TARA_R100000781 | Tara Oceans TARA_R100000781 (sample SAMEA2623385) | marine metagenome | biome: marine biome (ENVO:00000447); feature: deep chlorophyll maximum layer (ENVO:xxxxxxxx); material: "saline water (ENVO:00002010), including plankton (ENVO:xxxxxxxx)" | depth 60 m | reverse complement strand
GCTCTGGCAGTCCGTTAGTCATAGGCGTGGGAATAGGTGAGAACTTTGTTGCCTCTGACCAACTGGCGCTGTTGCCCGTGACCCGGAAGTTTATCTACTTAGAAGAAGGGGATGTTGCCGATATTACGCGTACCTCTATCGATATTTTTGATAAAAGCGGCCACGCCGTAGAGCGAAACGTTGTTGAATCAGACAGTCAGTACGATGCGGGTGGTAAAGGCGACTACCGCCACTTTATGCTGAAAGAAATTTACGAGCAGCCGATTGCCGTCCGAAACACGCTGGAAGGACGAGTGTCGGACTCGACGGTGCTCGATGATGCCTTTGGTCAAGGTGCGAATGCGTTATTAAAAGAGATTGAGCACGTTAAAATTATTGCGTGCGGTACGAGCTACCATGCCGGTATGGTCGCAAGCTATTGGCTTGAGTCGTTAGCTAATGTGTCGTGTAGCGTTGAGATTGCGTCAGAGTTTCGGTACCGACAGTCGCATGTGAAACCCAACACACTGCTTGTCACGATTTCACAAAGTGGTGAAACAGCGGATACGCTTGCTGCTCTGCGACTGTCAAAAGAGCTTGGCTACAAAGGCAGCTTGACCATATGTAATGTTGAAACATCGTCTCTGGTTCGCGAATCGGACTTGGCGTTTATGACACGAGCCGGCACTGAAATTGGCGTGGCATCCACAAAAGCCTTTACCACGCAGTTAACCGGATTGTTGATGCTGACCGTTGCCATTGGTAAACACCGAGGAATGCCTTTAGAGCAGCAAAAGAGCCTGGTCCACTCGTTGCAAACACTGCCCGCCAAACTTGAAGAAGCGGTGTCACTTGCGGACGATATTGAGCAGTTGGCGTATGAGTTTACCCATAAAGAGCACAGCATTTTCTTAGGGCGCGGCAACCAATATCCTATCGCCATGGAAGGTGCACTAAAACTGAAGGAAATTTCATACATTCATGCAGAAGCTTACGCCTCTGGTGAGCTAAAGCACGGTCCTTTGGCGCTTATCGACGATGAAATGCCGGTGATTGTTGTTGCGCCCGACAATGAGCTTCTTGAAAAGCTTAAGTCGAATGTGGAAGAGGTCCGGGCTCGTGGTGGTGTGATGTATGTCTTTGCTGATAAAAACGCACAGTTTAAGACCGATGAAACGATGAATGTCTTAAGTGTTGGTCATTGTGACGATGTTATTGCCCCTATCGTGTATACCGTCCCGCTGCAGTTGCTATCGTACTATGTTGCGCTGGTAAAAGGGACCGATGTCGACCAGCCCCGTAACCTCGCCAAGTCGGTCACGGTGGAGTAGTTTTCCCAACACAGTTTTTTTAACGGCGGCGCTTACCGCTTCTTTGATGGCCATAGCCCGCTCATTATTGAAGAAAAAGTGGAGCAGCAGTGGGGCGACTGATGTCGCCCCCTATAAAATCAAGCTTGCGAACGCAGCCTTTTACACTAGGCGTCTAGGCGCTCGTTGGTGTTTTGCGTAGTCAGTTGGCTCGCAATCGATTCGGCTTCCTCCCGCCAATCACGGAATTGCTGTTGTTGCTCACGTGTTTTTTCTAATTGAATACTAAGCTCCTCAATTTGAACTTTTAGGGCCTGATAATTTCCAAAGAACTGCTCTTTAAAGTCATCCGAATTGATAAGCTCAAGTAGCTCTCTCCGTTGCTTCTCAAACCCTTCAACTAACTCTTTGATAGAATTATTAAACTTTTCTTCACGCTGGTATTTGTCGTATGAGTCATATGCTTCTATTGCTAAACCTAGCAATGATAAAGCACCGTTAGCGCCTTTCGCCAACTTATCCGCACCATAGGGTTTAAATTTTAGATATTTAGCGATGTCGACCCCAAGCGTTTTGGCAACGCTGACCACACCATCACGTGCCGCTAAAATTGTTTTATTATTTATTATATTGCTTTTAGCGGCTTGGTTGATACCGGATTTTCCCATCGAGCGTAAAGTCTTATCGAAATGACTGAGCTCGTTATCAAAGCTGCTCTGCATCTTTTCTAATTGAAGATTAATAGGCCCCATTTGACGGCTGAACTCATTGCGTAAGTTCGTTTCAACGATAATTCCTTCGTCACCCAGTTCACGCTGAACAAATTCATTGACTGTTTCTAAGCTACACCCTTGAGCTTGCAAAATAAGATCAGAAAAGTAGCCGCTGATAAATTCTCGTAGATTGATCCGTGTTTGCTCAATTTCATCGTTCGTATGTGCTAACTGGTCGCGTAGACGACTGTGTAATTGCTGTAACTTCTCAACTTCTTCTGAAATGGTTTGGTCTGCTTCAATTGCCTCAGGCAGTTGTTTATGCAAAACATCCCGGACAACGCTGGTTTGCATCTCAAGAGCCAATGACTCATAACCGCCACTGCTTTTAATTTTGTCATTGGTTGCTTGTTGAAGTAATTCGATGTGAGAGAGCTTCTTAAACTCGCTACTGTTCTGCAGCCAATGCTCGACCCCGATATCAAATGGGTTTGCAGCAACCGCTACGATTGATAGTTGACTCGCCTCGGCTTCTGTTAACGACAACAGATCTTGTAATCGAGTGGTAACGTTTTCCTGCTTGATATGAAGATTGTTTTGATAGTCTTCCTCGTCTTCAATATCGGCAACCTCGTCAAACTGACTCAATACAAACACCGTTCGCGGTAAAATGTCGAGTGATTGAAATAACCAATGCAAGTCGTCTTTATGGCTATCTTTTATCGGGTTCGTGGAGTTCATTACATACAAGACTAAGTGAGCATCACTCACGTGCTTTTTCGTGATGTCTTTGTATTTTTCAATTTGTTGAGTATCGGAGTTCTCTTGCTCTTTGAACCCAAACAATCCAGGGGTATCCACCAGTACAAACTCTTCACCGACGTCATAGACTTTGACTTCATTCGATGACTCTTGATGACTGATTTTCATACTGGATTTATCGAGTTTTTCCATCCAGGCAGCTGCTATTGACGTCTTTCCTTCTGAAAAGCCGCCGACTAAGGCAACCTTAAGTTTTTCGTCCCCCAACTTTTTTGAAGCCTGGCTTACTTTATCGATAAGTGCTGGGTCAATATCAATACCAACATCACTGCCTTGTTTCAAAAAAGTCTCAAGCCTTTCGAGCAAGCCCAGCGTTTTTGATTGCTGCTCTTTAAAACTGTTGAGAGTACCTTCCATTATATCACTCCTAATGCGTTCACTTGATTAGACAATGTTTTGAGTCTGACACTGGCTTGCTGAATCATCTGATGACGTCTCTTTGCCTGTTTCGTTGGGTTTTCCAGGACATTGTCGAGATCTTTCACTATGCTCTTCATTTCCGAAATGGCGTTATCTAAGTTGTCCGCCAAACTCTGCTTCAGTTGCTCCATAACTTTGTGTAAGTTTTCGTCAGTCGATTTCCGTTGCTGGGACATCTTGTAGCTCGTACTGAAAAAGCTGGCTACAGCTTTAGCGATGGATACGACGACTCCGGCGGCAGAAGCAATAACGAAATAAAGCCCAGCTCCTCCGGTGAAAGGGGCTGATACGAGACCCCCAATAACTGAAGCAACTAAACCGGTCACATTGATACCGTTATCTATTTTAATTTTTAGGTTCAGTTTCTCGTCCAGTTTGGATGAACTCAGCTGCTCTGAAATATCACTCAGCTCCTGTGTTTGCTCTTCAAATCGCTTAAGAATATCGGCGACATCCTTTTCGAAGCGCTTTATTTCGTGCTCCATTGCGTCGGGGAGCGTTTGGTTTAAAGCATCTTGCTCCGTGTTTATTGCTTTTTTTAACGCCTGCTTAAAGGCGTCATTACTAATATCTTTTTCGATGGCTTCATAGGTCGACTGACGAGCACGTCTTGAAAACTTCTGGAGCATTGATTCACCGCGTGAATGAAGGCGCTTTTGCAGTGCTGAGAAGCTTGTTTTTAATTGATGTTGGGAGCTGTTTTGAGCGCTGTTAAGCTCATCGGTCAGCGTGCTGAACGTATCTGATAATACATCCAACGCATCTGTCGTGTTATCTACCGCTAATTTAGCTTTGTAGAAATTGGACTGCTGAATTTTAGCTTGGCTGTTAGGCAGAAGCTCAAGCTTTAATTTATCGATAAAGGCATGGATATTTGAGGCGTCAATAAGCTCACTTTCAGAAAACGCTTGTAGACACTTTTCTCGGCGCTTCTCATTTTCAGAGTTGGGCTCCAGGCAATCTGTCGATGCAAGAAACGCAGGTAATGCGGTTAATGATATTGCGCTTTGGAAATGAGAGCCCAAGTGTTCACGCATCGTGTCTTCAAGCGTAAGGAGACTGGCTTTCTCATCATCAGACAAAAGCGGCCGGTTTTTGAGTGTGTATTTAGGATTCGTCACTTTCTTGTTAAAGACTGCCCAGACTTCTGTTTGCGCTCCTAAGTGCAGCTTGATCTTTTCAAGTGTGCCTTTTCGTTCACTGTCTCCTGTCTGAGGAGGCGCTGGCTTATTCGTAACGTAAAATACAGCATGCGCGGTTTGCACCGCTTTTTCTATTTCATGAACCACTTGTCCTTCTTTACCCTCGATACCAGGCACATCCAGTAACGCGAAATGTTGTCCATTGACGGTGAAGTCATAGCGCTGCGTTTGCTGTGTAAAGTCAGGTTGTCCATTTCCGATGATCTCCCCGTCAGCGGAGTTGACCAATTCGGCGTGTTTTTCTTCAAGAGACGCTTCGAGTTGCTGCTCTTCATCGAACAAAGCCTGTTGTTGAGCTTCTATAGCCGCTTTTTGGCTAAGTAACTCACTTTTAGCGTCTCTTGTTTTACGTTGTAAACCGTCAAGTTTCTTAGCACGCTCCTGTTGAATATGCTCATTCTTTGATTGCTGCGCGTTAAGCTGTTGACGGGTAGTTTCGACTTGTTGAGTTGCCTCGGTCAGTTGATTTTGAAGCGACGTCAGCTCGACTTCTTCAGGTAGTTTTTTGAATAACAATATAAGCTTGTGCCAAAGTGACGCTTGTTGCCTCTTATTGTGAACGGCTGATGTGAGCTGTTGCTCTTTTTGTGACAGTTCTCGAACGACCTGCTCTTTAGACTCGAGTGACGTGCCGAGCTTTTCAAGCTCTGACTGGAGAGGCGCCTCAATCTCCTGATACTCGGCTTCTAACTCACGTCGGCTCTTTTCATGGTTATCGTCAATTGCCTTTAGCTGCTCCTCCAGCTTATGCAGTTTGAGGGTGCTCTCTTCAAGGTCTTGTTGTAAATGAGTGAGGGCGGATTGCGCATCCACATAGCTACTATAAGTGGCTTCAAACACCTTTTGAGTCGCTTTTTTTGTTGGCTCTTCTAATAAAATTCTCAACGTTTCGATGAGAGTTGATTTTCCTGCGCCGGTTTCTCCATAAAAAGCGATGGTAAATGTATCCCACTCGGCATTACTTTGTAACTCAGAGAGCTGGTTCTCGAGTGAGTGCTGAAGCTCTTGAAGCTGTGAACGCGTCTTTTGGCTTACTTCTTTAAGCTCAGGCTCACTTGAGTCTGCTGAGGTTGAATCGATCACTTTTGTCAGCTCTTGGCTGATAGTGCCGTAAATAGCGCTAGGGGAAGAAAGTACGATTGCCTGTTCTTTTTGTTTGCCAGTCCCTTGCATGAATATCCTTTTTTATTGAACTTCGGATATGGAATTAATCATAATGTCTTTTGTAACGCAAGTTCAAAAATAACGGCTTATTCTCATCAAGAGGCAGGGGGTTGCGAATCTATATTGTGGATTTTTTTGGGTTGGTTTGGTGTTAACTCTTGAAAACAAGGGTTTTCAAGAGTAAATGTGCGTAGAGTCGGACGTTGATCTCCGTCCGAGCCACCTCGTGAAAGAGTGTCATCATTATAAAGCGTTATAACCAGATTATACATCTCAATGCCCATGGAGCTCGTAGGCAATAAGCGATCGTTCACGCGAGTCCACATGGCTATTTTTTGTCTGGTATGGTAAGATTTATAGTGTTAGGAGGGTACAATCCATGACAAATGCTATTTTAAAGACGAGCAAAACTCGTAAGGCTCGGTTCACGCCGAATATGAAAAACTTCGAGACAAGCCTAAGCTACGAAGGGTTGAAACTTAAAGAAGCGAATAGGCATCTGACTGTTGCTGAATTAAAGCAAAAGTATGCGAGATAAGTACGGGGTAGCTCAAGACAGATATTGTTACCCCAACTCAGATGTTCTCAAGAACCTTCTTGATATTCGAGAGCCAAGCGAGCTAGAAGAAGCTGAAGCCTCATTCAGTGCCGCTCGCGCCAAGGATTATATTGCGCCACACCTAACACTCTCCGATTTCACGTTACCTCACCTTAAGCAGCTACACCATCACCTATTTCAAGACGTTTACGAATGGGCGGGCGAATTGAGAGATGTTGATATTTCAAAAGGTACGACGCGATTCTGCACATGGCCACGTATTGAACCAGAGTCGAACAAACTACTTGAAAAAGTTCCTTCACTCGAACACTTGCAAACAGAAAAAGAGTTAATAATTGGTGTTGCTGACTTATTCTGTGAGATTAATTTGCTTCATCCTTTTAGAGAAGGAAATGGTCGAGTCCAGCGGCTCTTTTTTGAGGAAATGCTATTCGTATTGGGCTACGACCTGTCTTGGCCTAATATATCGCAGGACCACTGGATAGATGCAAATGTTGCGGGCGTTAATTGTGATCTGTCTCTGCTTGAAGCAATTTTCTCTCAAGCAATTTCAAATATAGACTGATGAACTCACTAGTGATTATTACAAGGGGTAGTAAAGTGCGCATTTCGGGGTCATCCGGGCAGTGATTTCGGCCTAAGCCGGACAAGCATTTCGGTATCATCCGCACATTGATTTCGGCGTCGGCCCGGACATCAAAAACAGGCTGACCAATGGTCCGCTGAAGACAAGTTGGCCATCGTTATCGAAACCGCCGGCTTATCTGAAGCTGAGCTGTCGGCGTATTGTCGTGAAAAAGGCTTATTTACCGAGCAGGTCAAACAGTGGCGTACGGATTGCCTGCAGGGCTTTGGTCGCACTGCTGACAGTGAGCGGCAGGTCAAGCAGGAGCGCAAAAAAACGACCAAAGAAATTAAAAAGCTTAAGGCCGAGGTTCGTCGCAAAGACTAAAGCGTTAGCTGAAACGAGCGCCCTGTTGGTGCTGTCAAAAAAGCTCGAGGCCTTATACGGAGACGAACCGGACAACGAGGACGACTAACGCCGCAAAGCGAGCGTATAAGGCTACCGGGGTTTTAAAGAGTTAAAAGTGTCTAGTAAAGTCTGGGAAATCCAAAGAGAGCATCGTTCCGCTTATCTACAAATCGGTCCTTCGGAGCCACCAAATCACACAATTGAAAAACAATCTGCACATTGACACTTTCAATTAGACGGGCATTTGCTTTCAAATGGACGCAGGTTGGATTGCAATTGGAGAAAATTTTAGCGAAGGATTCATAAGATGGCCGATAACTTATTTCCACGAAATACAAAGCAAAATCTAATCGAAGCCATTGACGATACGCCGATCGTATTAATACATGGGTCGCGGCAGTGCGGTGAGTAGTCACAGTGACAAAATGGACCCGCCAAGAATTGTTCGGGTAGACCGAAAGCGGTGATCGGATTAAACCGAAATCATCTTAGCGACAATTATCTTGGCCGGACCGGCCACCGTAATTGCTGCTAAATACATCACCAGAGTTGTGTTAAATCTAAATAACAACAAAATGATTGTTTTTTGTTTCTATACAGCGTATAAGTTGTATTAAATAATGAAAACAATTTTTGGATTGTGTTATGAAGACATTAAATGAACTGAGTGAACGATTAGTTAGAGAGCGCAAGAAAAGAAAGTTGTCACAAAAAGACATGCGCATGCTTATAGGAATGTCGCAGCAACAGTATCAACGGGTGGAGTCTGGGCAGGATTTAAAAGTCTCAACGCTATTGCGCATTCTTGCTGGCTTAGATTTGGAACTCGCGGTTGTAGATCCGTCAGATGTTGATGGTAAAAGTACAACTCCAGCAAACTCAGAGACAGAGAGTATTTGGGCTAGCAGACACAAGCATCTCGAGGACTAGGTAAGATGAAGACGAAACGCATAGAGCACGTCGAAGGCCTCAGTCTCAGTATTAATAACCAAGAAATTGGTGTCATATCTCATTATTCGGGCGGTAAGAACATTTTAGTCTTTTCGCCTGATTATGTGGCGTTGCCTGCAAAGAAACGCAACACATTTACGATGTCCCAATTGGTGAATGAACAGGCTCTTGGTAAACCAGTTATCAGTTCGCAACGTTTGCCGCCGGTATTATCCAATCTTCTGCCCGAAGGGGCATTAAGACACTGGATGGCACAGTCGCTTAAAGTGCATGAGGACAATGAATTCCCGCTAATGGCGCATATGGGCCGGAGTTTGCCGGGAAGTCTTATTGCATCTCCGATAATTGCAGGTCAGCTCCCAGTTTGGGCGCTTGATCATCGTGAACAAGTTGAAGCTATACAAATTGATGTCGCCACCCAACAAAACAAGTTTTCCCTTGCCGGCGTACAAATGAAATTCTCTTCAGTTCGCAACAAAGATGGCAGATTCAATATCGGCACTGATGCCAATGATGACAGCTGGATCATTAAAACACCATCCACTGTGCATCAGTTTGTGCCTTTTAATGAGTTCTCGGCTATGCGTCTTGCAGAGGCTGCAGGCGTTGATATTCCAGAGATAAAATTGGTTGAATTATCTAATCTGGATAATCTACCGAATATTCAATTGCCGAACGAACAATACGCATACGCAATCAAGCGATTTGATAGGGACAATGGGAAACGAGTGCACACTGAAGATTTCGCTCAAATATTCCAAGTATACTCCTATGCAAAATATGAAAAGTACAACTATGAACAGATTGCGGATGCGCTCTATTCCTACAGCCATCAAGGCTTAAAAGACGTCCAGCAACTGGCTAGGCGTATACTTGTGAATATATTACTTGCCAATGGTGATGCACACCTTAAGAACTGGTCGGTGATATATTCCAACCCTCAGCGGCCCATGTTATCTCCTGCCTATGATATAGTTTCAACAATACCTTACGTCAAAGGCGAGAAGGAATTCGCGTTAAATATGGCCAAAAACAAAAATTGGTATGACGTGAGCATGGCATCGTTCGAAATTTGGGCTAATCGTGTTGGCTTTCCGTGGCAAGCTGTCAAAGTACACCTCACGGATACTTTAGAGAAAGCCCGGACTGTTTGGCCTAAATTATTAACTGAGTTGCCGATGCATCGAGAGCACAAGCAAGTACTGAGACATCATTGGTCGAAACTGCATGAAGATTTTAGGCTGTAAATCGGCATTTCTCTTTCTTGCGTAGCTGGTTAATTCATCTAGTGCCTAACGCAAAGTCAGCTCTAATGCGCGACCGCGCTCACGAATACGATCTGTTATGATCCCGTACATATCGTCGGGTAGTGGCGTTCGAAAACCACTGTCGAGCACCTTGAATAGCTTGCCGATGAGTTGCTTTAGTTGTTTTTCCACCAAAGCTTTCGGCAAGCCTACGTTCACCCCAAGCTGCACGAAGTCACTTTGGGTATAAAAACCAAACTGCTCGTAAGCGTCACTGAAATAGCCGTCGTCTCCCTCTTCTGTTGCGAGAACACCAATCGACGTGAAGCAGGCGTGGTCAAACACGGGATAGGGCGCTAAGCTAAGGACGTCGTAAATGGGGGCTAACATATCCATCGTCGAGTCTTTCCCAGACGGCTTGCGCATTAAGGAAAAATTCTTCAAGTGTAAATCGTTGTTCGCAACAAGATATGAAAAAACGACGTGTAAGAATAGGTTGAGCGTCACTGCTTTACTGTTTCCTGCGGCCTCGCTGAGTCTTTTTAAAACGGTTTCATAACTTAATGCGTCGCTGTCCTTATGTTTTGGGTGGACCGAACATAATGACGCGCCGTCTTCGACAAAGTATCGCTCATGCTTGCTGAGAATGTCGAAACGCTTGGTCACATAAGCGAATTCTCCGTCTTCAAAGGGGACAAGGCCACATTCAGCGGTTTTGAATCCAACCTTGTTGGCTAAGCTCATAACAAAAAACTCATTCTCGGGGCAATGCGGTACACCTTCCGGTGCAGGCTTTACAATGTATTGTCCGCCGCGAGTCGTTGGCACGAGTTGATTACTTTCCAACTTCATCATCAGTTTGCGCTGCACACCCGATATGGAATGGCCGTTTGCATGGTCAACAGCATAGTCATTGAATGAGCGTGACGTGCCAACAATGCTGACGCCTTTGTCTTTCAAAATACTGGGTTTAGGAATTGGTAGTTGAACAGAGCGCTGGCTTGGCAAGTCGTCAACCTCACCGGCGACCACAGAAATAGCGCCAATTAGCTCTTCGCCGTTGGCGCATAACAAACCAAACTCATCGCTTTTATCAAGTCGTGCTTTTTGTGCTTGGTGGGTTCTTAACCATCCCTCTGAGAGCAAATTAGTAAAGAAGGGCGGTAGAGCATCAAACTCATACTGGGTCTTTGTAAGCGGAAGATGATGACCAATTGGCGAGCCGTTTTCTAGGTAGTCTGCTGCATACGCAAATGTATATGACTCACGAGCAGACAAATCCTGCGACGCGCGATATTCGGTGAGTATGCCCGCCTTCACACCATTGACGAATACGGTCGCGATACGATTAACGTGCATCGGTGCGTCCAACATACAGTGTATAGTTACCAAACACAGCGATAATGGACTCAATCGTTGAGCATTTCGCTGAGGCTGGCGAAGTAAATGCAGCGTAGAGTGTTGTCTTGCTGATCATCGCTAGATCGCAAAAGGTGTCGATGGTAATATCGTTTTCTTTCACGTATTGAGTCACACGCTCCTTTAGCTCTGCGAGCGGAAAGACGTCTTTTTCGTCAAGCTCTTTTGCTTCTAGCCGCTCGATCTCACGCAGAAGCGCATGAACTTGCTGCTTTAACTCTGTGATGTGACTTTTCATGTGTTTCACCAATAACAGTTCTTTTTAGTGAACTTTTTAGTACCTGAGTGACAATATTGTTTAATATAGCATACTTTTATAGTTATAATGACGATTTAGTGAACTTTTGTTGCAAAATATACTAATTAAGTTTTCTATAGTGAACTATTGAGTGACAATTATGGTGGCATACTCAACATTAATGGCCATTGACAACCGATCTGCTTGCTAAAACTCGAATATTCGGAACTAACCCATATCAAATGGATTTTTTGATGTCCCACCATTGAGTAACTCAGATGCGATGGCATTTACCTCACCCTGAACGTATGGCCAGTAGTCTGGATTATCTAACGTTCTCTCTTTAATCTGTTTAGGGATAAAACGGCTTATTTCCATACTAAAGTCATCGTGTACCCCCTCTTCCGATATTAGCTTGTCTAACGCAGTAGACAGCGCCTGTCGAAAGTCATCTGGTTGCTTATGTCTCGCGGAGAGTTTTTTCTCAACCAATACCTTGGATAAATCAATCCCACGTTGTTTAATCCAAACAATATCCCAGATATCACGAGGTTTAATACGTCTTGACCGATACGCTAACGCAATTAGCTTATCGGCCAGTGTTTCTTTTAATGACTGTACAGGAACCAGGATCCCTTCAGTCGGCACAACAATATCGTAATGATTGATTAGCGGACGCTTTTCGATATCGAATGAAGGTATTGAACAGACGTCAATATGCATTTTTTGTCTTGGTAAATCAGGACGATTAGGCTCTTTAACGATACTAATCTTCCACGAAACGGTATCCCCTTGCTGCTCGCCAGAGGGCTTGTTTACCCAAACTTCAGTTTCATACTTATTTTGAATATAAGTCTGTATCTCGGATCCCAACCCCTCAAACTCAGATGGTTTGAAGTCATGACCGCCATTGAAATCAAGATCTTCTGACAACCTACTGCTGTTGTGACACATGCGTAATGAGGTGCCGCCAATAAAGGTTAATCGCTGCATAACACCTTGCTTGATCAGCACATCCATAATGTCATGATGCAAGATCTCTTTTTCTATCGCGGGCGTGATTGCCGCATAGTCAGGATTTGACTGTACGATTTGGCGGATTTGTTGCTTCAGCATACTCTATCTCCTACACACTCCCACATACTTAGCTCTCCAGCATATGCAGATTACGGCGGCAGTGCTTAAGATCTGCGAGCGCTTGTTCTTTGTATGCGCGGTACATTTTAATTTCGGGGTCATAGTACAATTTAGGTGCGATTTGCTCGACTGGCTTCTTAGTGTGGGTAAATTCGATCACACCATAAGGCGTGTCAAAACAACCACTTCGACCTTTAGTAACAACGGTGACTCTACCCATCACAACTTGCGAAATATCGCCGGTGTAACTAAGCTGACTTTCTAGGCTGATGTAATTCAATACGCCACTACGCAACTTTTTAATGATCTTATAAATGGCTGTTTCTGGCTCTGGCGGTGTGATCTTACTTTCATAAAAGCCTTTTACGACGCGTCTTAGCAAGCCCTTCTTTACGCTATCAGCGAGGAACTTTCTAAAAGCCGGGTCACAAGGCACGCCCAACATAAAAGCAAGCTCATTTGCACTGTGAACGCCACCGCCGGCACTAACCGCTTTAGCCAATGCGTTTAATAGCTTATCAGACTTAGTCATAGGTCTACACTAAATAACCAATTAGGTAATTCAGTGTAGACCATTGATTAGATTACGGCAAGCAATAGGTCTACATAAAGTTACTTTTTAAGTAATAATTTGTAGACCTAAAGGTAGGCATACAACCTTTCAATTAATCCAATCTACCTGTATTGAGAGACAATTACCTTGGCCGGTTCGTATTGCCTCATTGAAAAGGACGGAACTGAATCAAACCCAGTTTGATTCACAACAGGCCACATCTTGGGTTAAAATCCTGCCTCTTTTTCGCGTATTAGGTAATCTGCTATGGCCCTCAGTGAATTCGAAATTAAGAAATGTGAGAAAGAACTTGAAGCGTTCATGGCGGTACGAAGACCGCCGATGCACATACGACCAGAGCTTGACCTTGGTTACCGAATTGAAAATCAGAGTATTGAAATTTTCGAAATCAGACCGCAATGGCAAAATCCTTCCGAAACCATGGAACTGCCGATGGCAAAAACAACCTACGTAAAAACGCAAAATTGCTGGAAAGTTTATTGGCAACGCGCTGATTTGAAATGGCATGCTTATGAGCCAAAGCCTAAAGTGAAGCGACTTAGTGATTTCCTAGAGCTCGTTAAAGAAGATCGGTATGCTTGTTTCTTTGGTTGAGTATCAATCTCCAACCAGCTCCGCAGTTTAAACTTCAACTTATTTAGGTACTAATAGCGCCGAAATATAAAACAATATAAACTAACGCTTAAATTGGTTTATAAATTATAGTAGGTTGGCACTATGAGTACCGAATCACCATCTAAATTAAACAGGCTGCTCAGAGCTCAACCCGCGGGGGTTGTGCTTTGCTCTGCCTGGCTTGCTGATAATGGTTACAGCAACGACCTGCAAAAGCGTTATAAAAACAGTCAGTGGTTTGAATCTGTCGGTACGGGTGCATTAATCCGCTTCGGCGACCAGGTCGATTATCTGGGGGCCGTCTATGCACTGCAAACCCAACTGGGTCTATCTGTCCATCCAGGGGGTAAGACTGCATTAGCATTGCAGGGCAAATCACACTACTTAGAGCTCTCTCCAAAGCATGCGCAACTGTTTGGCGACCAGGGTGAGCATTTACCGCTTTGGTTTAAAAAACGGGATTGGGGTCTTTCGCTAAGGTGCGCGCTCACCAATTTCCTACCGCCGGAGCTTGGTTTGATCGAACTATCGCATAAGCAATTTACAGTGAAGGTATCCGACCCTGCACGCGCAATCATGGAATGTTTATACCTCGCACCAAAGTCACAATCATTATCGGAGGTCTTCGAGTTAATGGAGGGGCTGAACAACCTACGACCGGCATCCGTGCAAAAACTGCTTGAGGCCTGCAAATCAATCAAGGTTAAACGCCTATTTCTTTATATGGCTGACAAAGCGAATCACGACTGGGTGCGTTACCTCAATTTAGACAACGTGGACCTGGGCTCCGGTAAGCGTTCGATAGTAGCTGATGGCATTTATGTCGCGAAGTACCAAATAACGGTACCGAAAGCATTGGAAGCTATGGCATGAATGAAGCTTATAGAAGGCAGGTGAAGCTACTTCTTGATGTATTGCCGGAGGTTGCTAAAGAGGAATGTTTTGCGATGCATGGCGGTACGGCTATCAATTTGTTTCTGCAGGACATGCCAAGATTGTCCGTAGACATCGACTTAACCTACGTCGAAATAGCTGAGCGCGCTGAAACGCTGGATGCCATCAATGCCGCACTTTTGCGTACAAAAGAGCGCATTGAAAAACTAAGTGCGTCCATCCGTGTTCAGCATAAACCAAACGTTTGTAAGCTTCAGATTAGTCAGCAAGGTGTACAAATTAAGATTGAAGTGAATATGGTTGGCCGTGGCTTACTGGGGTCTGCAGCCAAAACGGCACTGTGCTCATCTGCGCAAGAGCAATACGACGTATTCTGTGCCATGCCGATAGTCCCCCTTGGTCAGCTTTATGGCGGTAAACTCTGTGCGGCCCTTGACCGGCAGCACCCAAGAGACCTTTTCGATACGAAGCTCTTGTTGGAAGGTATTGGCTTTACGGACGAGATTAAACGTGGCTTTTTATTCGCCCTTATCAGCAGCAACCGACCTACTCATGAAATGCTCGAGCCGAACTTACTTGACCAACAAGCCGCCTTTGAAAACCAGTTTGAAGGGATGAGTGATCTTGGGTTCAGTTATGCCGACTATGAAGCCACCCGAGACATGCTCATAGATACGATAAGGAGAAACTTGAACGAGTCGGATAAGCAGTTTTTGTTAGTCTTTAATAGACTACAGCCTGACTGGTCTGTATACGACTATCAGCGCTTTCCATCCGTTAAGTGGAAGCTGTTCAACTTGGCGAAATTCAAAGAAGACAATCCAGAGACATATCAACGGCAACTTCACCGACTTGAAGAGTTATTGGCAGGCTGATTTATCGCTCTGGCGAAAAGTTTTGTCTGCCACCTCCCGAAAACGTGTCACTCTCATATAGGCTGAGTATCGCCGCTCACGTTCCGTTGATGCTCTATAATAGCGTCTATCATTGACACCGCGCCTTTACTTAAAACGTACTTTGTCGAGCTCACCTGAAAGATAAACCCACACCGTTTTAGCGTGCTGATAACGTTAGACTTATCCTTGAACTTTAACGCGCGTAATACTTGTTGCAGATCCTCGTCACTATCAAGCATATCAATGTCAGCTACCGTTAACCCCTGAGCCGGTTCGCCGAGCAAGTGTAGAGGCTGCCCACGTTGTGTTGCTATACGCGCAAACAATGTTAATACCGCCATAATTTTTAAGGCGGCCTCATTAAATTCGTCGTCTTCTTCGTCTTTAATTTTTGATTTAATGTGGAAAAACTCGCCTTCACCATCATGCGCGAGGACATACCCCAATTGCCAATACAGTGCTTCATAGTGACTATGATTGGTTACCAACTCTTGATACATGGAAGATTCTTTAAAATCGGCAACGGACTGCACGTATTCGTGTTTGTTAATGATCCCGCCTTCGGCGAACATTTGATAAATAGCGCGTGAAAGATTAGGTGATGTTTGTGAGAATGTATTATTGATTTCCATCAGAACCCTCTGAATGTTGTCCGGTGGCGGTAATGTGACGAACGCAGTAACCCATTTCAGTAACAACCCCGGTATCAGGATCTTCTTCACGGATCTGCTTGAATGCCGGAAGTGCTTTAATCGTATACTGTTTGGAGGTGACCAGTGTGCTGCTTATTTCCAGTAAATCAGGTACTTTGAATCCCTCAAACGTGTTTTTGAGCTGTTCATAAGCATGTGCGATAAAATCAACATTCTCCGGCCATGAATGCGATGTAACCCAGCGATTCAGACGAATTGAGTGCCGGATGGCAACAGCGCTGTCTTTTTGAATAACGTCCTCAAACACCAATTTATCGTCGATACTATGGGCGTTTTGTAGGGTCCGGCGTGCCAGCTCATTAAACACGTTACTTAAAAAGGCCGGTTTCTTATCAATCTGTATAGGGGCAGGGCGTTTAATTTTGCCCAGTGTTCGCTCCGGCGCTAAATCCTGCAGATCCGACAACTTGATATTTTTGAGCCGGCGATCGGCACTTAATGTCTTATTATACGCTTGCTTGATAATGACATAAGCGGACTCAATGGCGTTGTGCTCTGCAATCGCCTCTTTGGTCTTTCTCAGATAAATACTGATATTGTCGGCGACCGCTTTTATTGGCTCGAATAAATCCAGGTATTGCAGATAGTAGTTCGTCATAAGCGCCTGGAACTCCAGATCGCCATTGCGGACAAAGACATTTTTTAACGCATCAATGGTCAGCAAAATACCATCACCTTTCTCGTAGCGCGTGTCTTTATCCAAAAATGAACTGAGCGGCTGCACTTCGCGACGATAGAGTTTCGAGGCGTGCTCAAATTTAAGCTTCATAGCATCAGGTAGCTCGCGCTCAGCTTCCTCTGCGATATCCTCCTGGAATTGTTCGCCAATCTGCTCCAGCTTCGTAATATTGGCTTTTATTCGCCCGAGTAACCCCGTGATGTGGGCATTCAATGTGTCGGTCCATTCGTCGTATTCTTCAGTTCCCGGGATAAGTGAGAGCTGCTTCTCATTGACATCCGACAGTATGGACCATATCGGCGTCATGGCTGACAGTAGTGAGGTTTTGTTCAACGGGCGATATAGGCTGATTTTGCACAGGCGGAATAAATCAATGATAACCGAGTTAAACCATAACTTTGTCACGCCGTCGGTGGCGCGTCGATCATCAAGTACCTTGGCAGACAATAAGTTTTTATGGTCAAAAACGGTGGTTACCTCTTTTTGCTTCTCTGCTGACAAACCTTTTTTATATTCAGCTACCAGATAAAAGAATTCCGCCTCAATCACGGCATTGCCCTGACGCTTATCGGACGTTTCAATAGCACGAAACATAAGCTCACGATGATTGAGCATTTTTAATATGGTTTCGATTGTACTGAAGCGTTTTTGTATTAAGTCCGCCATAACTCACACCTCAAGCGATGATTGAGAAGGAGGTGTATTCGGATGCTCGACGTTCAAATATTCTCGAAACCTCGGAATAGCGGTATTACGCCGCTCTTTGCTGTATGGGTGTGTGGTTAGATTGTCGCGGGTGAACACCTGATAGCTCCCAATGGCTTCGAATACGGCACCGCTTTTCCCGTCCACGGTCACGCCGATAAGGTAATGGCCTTTGTTGTTCAATGTGGCGATGAGCTCAGGGATCTGCGTTGTATCTATGCTGCCAATTTCATCCACGATCAGCGGGAAGGCAATATGCGCAGATTGACTGGCCAGCTTATCAAGGAAGATGTCGCAAAAGTGCGTATTAATCAGCATGTGAGTCGATGTTGATTGTTTTTTGCTATCCCACGAGGCGCCCGCTTTGCGCGTTTCATATCGGGTGCCTTGAATGAGGTGATTAAGCCGCAATTTGCCATCATCGTCATTGACGGCTTTACTATCAACGAATTTTTGCAGCATGCTATACCACTCAAACGGTAACGTATTTTCGGTATTGAGCGAGTCGAAATTACGCCAACTATCAACCAGGCTATTGAAAAGGGGCTCTAATTCAACAACAAGCCGGGCTTCTTCAATGTCGTTCATTGAGGCGCCTTCAATATCCCGGTTTATCCGGGAAACGGTGGTTTCAATCTTGTCTTTGGTTTTACTGAGCCGCTCCAGGCGGTTTCTAATATGCTCATTATGACGACGAGTATCCTGCGCCAATACATCGCTGTTGTGTGATAGCAGCTCAAACTTTTGGGCCAGCATATTAAATGTATTAACGACGGCATCATCGCCATTGTCACGCTCAAGCAGTTGATAGTCGTCACTTATCAGGCCGTCTTTGATCAACTCGACAAGTTTCTGTTTGATTTCGTATTTGGCTTTTTCAGCGTCTTGCAGTGCATTTAATGTTCGTTGGAAGCTCTCCTCATCACCGACTTTGTCGCCGGCAGGGGCCTCTTCGTCGCCTTCTAATACCGCATCGAGGCGCGTTTTCGTAGCCGGGAAGCGACAGATCGCGTTATGATACTGGGATAGCATCATACTCAGCGCTCTAGCCTTATCTTGCGTTGCTGATAACTCACTGCGTAAACGGGTCAGTTCACTATTATCTCGATCGTAAGCCGTCTCTAGCTCCTGGTGTAATTCAGCATACTCATCCCGGTCTTTGAGCTCTTGTTCATGATCAGCGGTTGCTGAAATGATTCTTTGGCAAGTCGCGGTATAACCCTCGATTTTTTCAATGTCAGATTCGGCGCTTTTAATTTCTCGGGTTAGCACTTCAACCTTGTGCGTGCTATTGACTGCGTTGGTGTTGAGCTCTTTTAATTCCTTGAGCTCTTCTTTTAAATCGAACAGTTCACTCTCAATACCTGTGATATCTTTTTCTGTGATGGGCTGATAGGGCTCACTGAGCAGCGGAATTGACTCATCAAAAAAATCAAGTGATCCGCCGCGCTCTATTAAAAGCTCGCAAAATTGGTTAATTTGCGACAATTCATCGGTGGTTAAATCGCGACCAGGATTCGCTTTTGCAAGATCGCTATTGACTGAATACAGCTTGTTGTAAAGCGGCTCCGGCAGCTGGGCATGCAGGCTTTTTGATTTGTCCCGGATTTTAGCCTCTGCTTTTTTTAGCTCTTGCTCTTTGTCTTTAATGAGCTCCTCAAGCTCTACAATGCGTCGCTCACGGGTGTTTTGCTCTGTCCGGTTCTTATAGTCGTTTTGTTTTTCCTGTAGGTGATCTTGGAGTGAGCCGAGGACGAACGATATACCCTCATCGGGATACGATGCGATGATCTGATCGCATTGATTTTTTATCACCGTTTTCTGTTCAATCTCTTTATTTAATTGGCTGACTTGTTTCTGGCTAACCTGCATATCAGTTAAGGCATTTTGCTTCTGTTGGCTCAGCGTTTTGCATTTTTGACTCAAGGCTTCAACGCGACGACCAATGGCGTCAGCTTGTTCCTCAAGCGATTGACAATGCACTTTCGTATTTTGGTACAGACTTATAAATTGTGAGGCTGCGGCGCTTTTTTGCTGAAGCCGCGAAAACTGCCCCTGAAGCTCAGTGAATTGAGGCTCAAGTGCACGTAATTTTGCTAACTGCTCTTTGCGCTGGGTCAGCTCATGCTTTTTGCCGATAATTTCGTTGATATTGATTTCCAGTGTTTCATCAAATGCGTCCTGTGCCTCAACAGCAGTGGCTGTCATTAGCCTAAGAGAGCCGGCATCTTGATTAAACAGCATTTTGACCAGCGCCCTGACGGAGTCGACTGAATTCGGACGGCTATTATTGAGTGGGAAGATAGCAAACGGTGTGCTTGCCGGGTCCATGGCATTGAATGTATAAAGCGCTTCTATCAGCTGGTCGCGCTGTGAATACTGCTTAGCATTTTTATTCACTTCACGCAGTCGAGGTACCAGGTCCGAGCCGACCGGGCTCGTCGGTCGGGTACCGTTGCCGTCGTCTTTTTGCCAGAACAGATGCTCAATGGCTTCGTAGGGCTCCGGGATAAAGACACGTTGTATTTTGTAATCCCCGCCTCTGGAGATGATTTGGCAGTGACTCTGCGTCCCGCCACCAAGAAGCTGATGCTCCACCTCAAGAATGAGGCGCGAATGCACGGTCGGGAAGTAGTAATTATAGAGTTCGTCCTTGTCGTAGTAACTTTCTTTGTCGTCGCTGTCTGCACCAGAGCGAAAGGCAAACTTATCTTTTGCCTGGTTTACGTTGGTATCCGGTAACAAGAAAAAGCGTACCGCATTGACCAGACTTGATTTACCGACATTACCAAGCCCCATCAGCAAGATATTGTCATTTAATAGCGCTTCAGCATAAGCCATGGATGATGAATCAACAGCAACGATACGCTTGATGATGATCTTGGTAGTGCTTGTATTCACTTGTCTTCTCCTATAAGGACTTCTTGCTCTAAAACGCCCTGACCGGCAATTAATAACTCAACCATCGCGTCAAAGTTGTGGTACCTGGCCTTTTCAATAGCCTTTAAATAATGGGCTTGGTGTTTTGGCTTTTTGCAGTAACGTGCGTAACTGACTAAGTCATCGGGCATCACAAAGTGCAGCTTATGCGCTAGCGTTTGGCTCGCGGTTTCGTATATTTCGATGCCAGCTAAGTCGTAATCCGGGCAGTAATGTATGCGCGGGAATTGAGATAAATAGGTCAGTGCGGCCGGATGTGTGATGGCATTACCACCGGAGAGCAAAATAACCGTGTTGGGCGATAAGTCCCCTAAGCCTACGTTTAGTAAAAAGCGTTCATGCTGGGTATAGCACTCACTGTTCTCTATTAATACCAGCGTAGCATCAGCGGGGATGACTGTTCGTCCGGTAAAGGCGCCGCTGTTGCGACAGGCAATGGCAAAATGATTATCCGGATCACTCAGTAATTTGGCCGTAAAATAGGCTGCAGAGGTACGATGTTGGTGTGAATCCTTTGCGCGCCGGGAGGCATCGACACGCGATGTCGCCGGCGCGAAGCGCTCTAGCCACTGTGCCAGCAGTGCGTTATCAACTGACTCGATCAGATATGTATTTCGGCTCACAAATGAAGGTTTCCCAAGCGTCTCTAAAGAGAGAGCATGTTGATGTAAAAGCTCATCGAGCCGAATCGCGTTGACCGGTTTGCCAGCTTTTATCTGCTGTAGGTACTTATAAATGTTCATTGGCTAGCCTACTCAAACAGGTAGGGGCGCAGTGCCTCAATATTGGCAACAATTAATGGATGCTGACGCGGGTCGCTTTGTATGCCGTGACGACCCAGGCGGTAATATTGCAGGGTGTAATCAACCATAGCGCAGCGCGCTTTAATGACAAAGGGCGCTGTTTGACCATAGTCGTTTAATACCAGCATTTTCCCAGTTTCATTAAGCGCCGGATGTGGAGCAATTTGAATGGGCGCGTATTGATGCCACAACGTATCGATAGCTGGGAGAGTGACACCTTTTTCAGTCATGACAATGTCATTGATACGCCCGAGATTGAAATCGGAAAAACGTTCGCGTCGGCAGCAGTATGCTCTGCAGTGCCAGCGCAACCCATCATGACTTAATTGCTGTGGGATAATGTCTCGTTTCAGCCCCTCGGGATGCGTACGGCTTTTATAAAGGATGGTGGCTTTTGCATTGTTACGGATGGCTTTTAATAACACCCGCGTAATAACAGGACTTGGCGTCGCAAGCGGTGTGACGGCATTATGGAAGGCATCAGGTCCATAAAGCCCCTCAATATAATGAGAGCCAACGGCGAGCATAAACTGAATGTAGTCAGCCCATTGTGGCCGAATGAAGTGCGTTTCAAATGCGTTTGTGGCGACAAACAGCTTTTCCGGATCGCTTGGCATATAAACCAACGCATCAGGATAATGTGTGCGATAATTTGTAATCGCTTTGCTTATGACATTAGCTTGCACCCCAAATAACCGTGATAGTCGAGACGCATTAACACCGCCTTCCCAGAAAGCGAGGTATTCGATTGCTTTATATCGCTCGTACAGCTTCTCATCGATAGCGGGCTTATTATTTGGCATTGTATTGTATGTATTGTTTTCGTGTATACGATAATAGTCAATACATATAGGTGAGGCAACCTGTGTATACGTACAGTAGTAGCTGTTTCTCTGTTGGGCTCGATCCAGGTTTTAAAGACACAACCATGCGCGGATCCGGTTTATCCTTTAGCAATCAACTACATTGGAACTACACAAAAAAATGTGCTAACCATGGCGGTATCGAAATCGAAAAATAAATAACGAGCATTTGCAGTATCATTTGATAGCGTTAAACTCTAACTGTCATTTGATAGAGGTGTTGAGTCATGCACGCACAAGCATTAACGTTTGATCCTGCGCAGTTTCGGGAAAACCACGAAGGGAAAACCGTGGAAAAAGACCAAGTGGCTTTCAACATTGCCGTTCGTATACTGGACTTTTGGGGATTTTCGGACGCAGAGAAAGCCGTTGTATTGGGGGATATTCCCATCGCAACCTTTCGCCGGATGAAAAGTGGCAGGATGCGATCCAAGCTGACAACAGACCGTCGCACGCGTGTTTCATTGATCCTCGGTATTCATGAGGCGTTACGAATTTTATTCTTGCAGGACGCGCACAAACAGGAATGGATCAACAATTGCAACCGATCTTTTGGGGAGAACTCACCAAAAGATGTCATGCTCTCAGGCTCGCTCGTTGGTTTGTATGAGATCCGTCGTTATCTGGACGCCTCAAGGAGCTAATTGACCTTAAAGAGCAGGTTCGCTCCTTTGCCGTAGCAAGCTGATCGAGACGGCTGCGTTACTAAAACGCACTTTAATGCTTGTTTCCCCAATTTTTGGGGTAAATGATGACAAAAGCGTGCAGGTAATGATGATAACTGCTACGTACCAACATGCGAATCACATAAATGCCGCTGAATAAACGATCAGCGGACGAGAGAGAATGGCGTTTACCCCAGAAATTGTGCAAAGCGAATAAATCCCCCACAAATTGTGAGTGGTGATTATCTGAATTCAGGATTACTTAAGTTTAGAGCCTGTTTTCAGCAAATACGGTGTGATTAGTCAGCAGATGTTTGATTATGCCACGGTAATGATGACGGGCAGAAGTTGAACATTCAAGACACCGTTTGGAACACTGGATCCTACGCATACAAAGCAAGGGTAGGCCTGAGTTTAAGATGTAAATGCTGCGAAGGTAAAATCTTAGGGACTCCTGGGTTTTTGCTTTCATTAGTTGTTTTACCCATAAACGCCCTCGATAAGTTAGTGATTTGGACCTTCCAAGTATCACAGACTACGCCAGCTCTTTTCTCATTTTGTCGAAGTTATGGAATTTGGGGCATTGAAGCCGCTTTGATCGGACTAATTTATCCCAAAACTGGGCCACTTACGCCGATTCTCCTCATCGGAGTGGCCCAGCTATGGGAGGAGTGGTGTTGGACCGGCTTTGATCGGTCTAATTTATCCCAAAACTGGGCCACTTACGCCGATTTTCTTCATCGGAGTGGCCCCGCTATGGGAGGAGTGGTATTGGACCGGCTTTGATCGGTCTAATTTATCCCAAAACTGAGCCACTCAAGCCGGTTTCCTTGGCAAAGTGGCCCAGCTATGGGAGGTTGGGTCTTGGAGCGGCTTTAATCGGTGTAATTTATCCCAAAACTGGGCCACCTAAGCCAGTTCCTTGCTCAAAGCGGCCCAGCTATGGGAGGTTTTGGCATTTGATCGGATTTGATAGGTCTAATTTATCCCAAAACTGGGCCACTTAAGCCGGTTTCCTTGGCAAAGTGGCCCAGCTATGGGAGGTTGGGTCTTGGATCGGATTTGGTCGGTGTAATTTATCCCAAAACTGGGCCACTTAGGCCGGTTTCCTTGGCAAAGTGGCCCAGCTATGGGGGATTTTGGTGTTGGCTCGGTTAAATTTTCAGGTGACGTGCGACGCTCGCTCGGCTGGGTACTGATTAATATCAGGCAGGTAAATTGACATCCTCCCCCACCTAAATCGGTGGGGATTCCCATTACAAGGGCGCACACTAAATTGCTTTAGGTGCAAGTTCCTGCTTCATCGAGCGGCTAACGCCGACTCTCCACAGGCTAACAAGCGGTGTCCCCGCTCTAAAATATTTAATGCACCAACAATGTCTGTATTGTTAGCGGCCTCATTTAAGTTCTCTGAGCAATGGTGTCAACAACCCAAACTTTCAGGCTTTCGCTTGGTGTGAACCGACAAATGAGCCGGAATCAAAAACCTCTGGAGACTTACGAATAACCAACTTCTTTCTGATGCCGAACTGCAAGAATAATCGTTTTAATACCATCGTAACGGTACAGCGCGACATAACCGCTCTGGCCAAAATCAATGAGCCACTCTCTAAATTCAATAGGCATATCATCCAGCGGACGGCCAATCTCGGGTTGGTAAGCCAAAATATGGGCGTTCTTACGAATGCTTTTGACGGCCTCGCGAGCCACTATCGGATCGTTATCTCGCAAAAAATCATGTAAACGTTGAACGTCTGCTAAGGCGGCCGGAGACCAGATCACGTGTGACACGTTGGCAGCTCGGCATCGTCACCCGATTCAAGTATGGACAACCATTCATCGGTTTCCGTTTGCGTCAAATGCAAGCCATTACGCTGATAATCTTCCCAGGCACGAAGTGCGTCTTGCTTAAAAGCTTCTCGTTTTTCTTCTCGTTCAACATAATCCTGGATCGCCTGACGCATGATCCAATGTGCTGAACGATGACGAACATCTGCCAAATGCTGCACGCGTTTTTTCATATCATCATTCAGTTTTACGGATGTTGCCATTTTTAACCTACCTAAGTATTAAAAGGTAATACCTTCTAATACTATCGCATAAATGTCGTGTTATCCAATGATGTTTACTGAATACCAAATCAGTGTCTTACCGCATAATTAACTAATCGGTCTGCTCGGGTTCTACCCAGATTTTACGGACACATCTAAAACGAGGCGTTATATGCCGATAAGGAGTGTTCATGACCAAGGCAAAAAGCTTTTACACATTCGGAAATCTTGCGCTAAACTACTTAAATCGGTTGTTGTGCTTGAGGAAGCAAAAATGAATACGCTCGAAGCGATTTTTGTCGGTGCCGCACCATTTGTCTTGGTAGTCGCGGTTGCACTAACACTTTTCGTTTTTCCGGGAAGTCGGAAAAGCAAGGATTAAGACACGCGTTCTTGATGCAGTCGGTTAAGTCGTTTTACTCAGTGCTGCGACTAAACAGCAAACACACTCGATACCACTTCTACTCATTATCAGCAGAACTATTTATCTCAGCTTACGTTATTGTCATCAACAATCGGGCCACTTAACCACTGCTTATCTTTAGAGTTGAGTTTGAAACTGCCAGCCGGGCTTTTTGATAATAACTCGTCAAGGCTGTACTTGTTGACATGTCCCGGCTTATCGTCTTTCGTTTTTTGTTCACTATTTGGGGTCTGACGGTTCATTCGACACTCCTTCTGTTTAAAGAATTGGCTCGGCTAGCTCTTGCGCCTGACTGGTATATTCATTGAGCCCAAGCAAAAGCTCCGACTCTTTGTGTGAAGGCTTTAATTTTTCTGCCGTTGTCTCATTCATTCCCTGCGCCCCTTTTCTAGGCAACGGATTATCGAGCGTTATTTTTTTTAATTACCTCATTAATAGCGAATAGTCATCAGCGATGCTGATATTGACTAGTATGATGCGTCTTTAAATTTTTAGCAAAAATCCTGATTAAGGCGTTATGATTAGAGTTAAATCTTCAGAAAATCTTCTCATCGAGAGACTATTTTTAAAAGGGTTACGTGCTATGACAACTGGACAATTATGGCTACTGTTGATGCTAATTGTTGGATTAATAATCTTTTTTGGTATCGGTATCTGGGGTATCAATCGACTCGGTGCGTCAGAGAATAACTCCCAGACGTGATTCATACGTTAACGCACTTACGGGTAAGCTTCTGACCAAAGGTACGAAAGAAAAGCCCATCAGGCCAGATAGGGGCTCTCAGTCTTCGGAGGGCTTCGTAGACAGTGATGCCCGAAGCCTTTAACCCTCTCAGAGGCAATTATTTTGGCCGGTTGTGTGGTTGGAGTTACTTTCTTACAGATCAATGGCGTTCTATGGACAAATCCTGACGGTATTTGAGCGTAGAAAAACTTTTTTCGAAGAAGTTTGTAACAAAATGTTACTTTCGGAGAGTCAGTCTAAGTAATCATTTAAAAAAGCAATAATTTTAAATAACCCTTATAAAATTAGGGGGAGGTGTTAAAAGTGAGTGCTTACCATCGGTTTTCATGAAAAATATTTTGTTATATACGCTGCACGATACTGTTTTCGAAAGCCGGGAGTAGGTCGACTCATTTAGCCAGAGCTACGGACTTCAAAAAGCTGAAAAAAGCGATAAGCTCGTTTCAAAAGCAGTTAGAACAAACGGTTGCTATGAGACAAAAACGCTTGAAGTTGAGTGAGATAACATTTGACGCACGAAAATTTAATTTAGAAGCCGTCGCTCGCGTTAGTCGCTTTATTGACGAAATTGTTGAGCGTGACTTATTAGAGCGCATTTGTAAGTCACTGTATTGCGTGCGAGTTGCGAAGTTAGATACGAGATATATTGCGCTCGATGAGGCCTTGTTACTTCGCGAGCTCAGTCGGCGCTTTCAGGACTTAAAGCTGACATTTGCGATCCTTAACTTTGATGACGAGCACGAACTTCACACAGTCCTGATTGATAGCACGATCACGCAACATCTAAGTGTCACAAACGCATTCGAACTTTATGCTCATCAGAAGTTTGGAGTTAAGCAATTTAAAGTAGCGGCCTTACTCCGTCTTAATCGCTTGTCTTATGTATTTGGAGTAAGTACTGACGCGATAACGACAGCAATTAAAAAGATGCGATTCCAAGGCGGAAAACTGACGGTATCGAAAAATCAGGCGAGGCCGCCGCGCGCAAGTTTAAAAAACGCACTTGAGGCAAACGAAATCTTTGGCAGTGAGTTGTTTGATGATGAGTAATGTCGACGATAGCCTGCTTGAGGAGATGATTGCGCACTTTCACTACCCTGCCGACAGTATCGGCGAGCACGCCGCAAAACTAGGCCTCTTCTGTCGCTATTTTATCGACGTCAATTTAAGTTTAAGCGCATACCAGATGAATCGTTATCGCGTATTTATTGGCCGACTCGATGCAGAGAAACGAACGAGCGCTGTTATGCAAAACATCCGACGCAAAGACTTGCACTCGCAGCTGCAGGAGCATCCGTTTTTCTCGACGATGTCGTTATTGCCTGATGCGTCGGAGCAATACGCTGAGTCACAACGCTCAGAGCTTCTTTATATCTTACTCGCGCATTTATGCAGTGCGCGCGGCTTTAACGACTACGCGGCATGTTTGCAGTTTTATAATGCGTTTTTAAAAGTCGACTCGTCTGAATGCTGTCGTGTTGATGAGTTAAAAGCGCGAGGTATCACTGCACAATTTGCACTCGATAGTACATTGTCCGAACTGCGCCGCGACCTACGTCAAGTTGCGTTGAAAAATGACAATAAAACGTTAGACAAGGTCGCGCGCTATTTTCAGCCGCCACAGCAGCGGCGGATCGATTTAGCCGCGCTTCGTAAGAATAGCATCATCGATACGACGAACAAGCATACCTTCGCAGAGGTCCGCATGGATGAGGCTGATATTGCGTTAATGCAAACGACAAACCAAGCGGGTGAGGAAGTCGGGCGCTTTACTCAAGTGACGCCGCATCTTGAGCGCACGCAATCACAACGAAAGCGGTCTTATCAGACTCAACAGTCGGCTATTAGCAATGCGCTGAGAAAGCATGAATTAGCACTTCCTTTCTCGTTTTCGAGCGCAACCGTTGGCGAGCTGCGCACAGCGCTAGAATACATCAGTCAAAGTTTTGTTTCCGGTGAACTGGAAGACGTGGATGCGGAATTAGCAAGTACTCTTTTGCGCCTCATGCTCAAAATGTTGACGTTATCGGATGTCGATGTGTTTTATTTGCAAAACGTCAGTGGGAGAAGCTCGAGTAAAAAGCATGCTGATGCGCATGACGTGAAGGTGCTGCGTTACGATTTCGACAGAGCGCGAAAGCATATATTTGCGCAGCTGATATTGCCTGCCACGCTCATTGACACGAGCCTCCCCGCTGATGATTATCTATACGAAGAGAGCTGTAAAAATTTAAAGGTAAAGCTGCCAAACCCTCTTGGTAGCTTATTAAATATCGTGCTGCGAAATAAAAGCAACTCAACCGAGCGTAACGACGCGGTGCTTAGTAACGTACTGTCAGTCGATGAAAAAGGTTATCGCCGTTTCATTAATCATGTACTTAACGAGACCGGACTGAAAAAAAGAGGCATCACACGACGCGCACTTGAAACAGCATTTTTTCAGTTTGCACGGGAGCAAGCCCCTGAAACATTTCTTAACTTTCTAAAAAGTCAGAGTACGGTGCAGAGTCACTATATCAACGTGACGAACAAGGAGCTCGAGACAACGCTGTTAAGCGCTTGGGATAATTTTGTCGACAACGTAGGTATACGTATTGATAGCAAGGATACACACGAAAATAAATCAAGCTCGCGTTTGTCTGACTTTGCCGATAATGAACGACAAGGCTCCGTTCGCTCGATAAAAGATGACGCATTAACGCTTTTATACGAGCAGTTAATTAACGCACTGTCACTGCAAATCGATGATAGAGCGATTATCGAGGCATTCAATAATGTTGCGCTTTATTGTTATATGCGTATTGCAACCCGTGTTGCGCTAAGACCCGTATCAAAACCTTTTCCGGCGCATCGCCATTTTGACAAAAATAGTGGGTTATTAAGCGTTCGGGATAAGCGAGCTCATCATAAAGATGAGCGACGCCTTATTGTATTAACCAATGCGTTGTGTCAGTTACTTTGTTCGACCAGCACATTGTGCGACGCGCTGTCTGCTCGCCTTGCGATACAGCGGCCACCGGCTTTAGTAATGTTTTTGTCGGTTGACGAGACTGACTCATGTCGCTGGGAGCATTTGTCCAAAACGCGCGTTGATGCACAAATAAAAACGCTTATTGATGATGAGGTGTCGTCGCAGGCGTTTCGCCATGTTGCGGCGAACGCGTTTCTTAATGCATCGATTAATGACTTCTCTCAAACGTCGATGAATGGCTTTATGAATCACTCGCGCTCTGGCACCGGTTTGTTGTCGAATTACAGTCTGTTTGATATCCGCCTCATTGCTGCCCAGCAAAGGGAGCGTATGCAACGGGACGGTGAACAAATAACAGCAAACGATGCATGCGTTCTCGATCTAATAAATCGGTTGGGAAGTGCGTTATGAGCGATTTTACTCAAACAAATATCGCCCGTGCGCTAAGCGGCTCTCATAAGCTTGTGCGCAATGAAGTCGACGTTGTTTTTGCGGTATTAAATAAGCATTGTCGGGACGCGCTTAATGCAGATAAACAGGTTGCAGAAAACTATCTACAACGCCGCGCACTGAGTGTTTATCAATATGCCAATACCAAAGAGTTGCTTGAAGCGCTGTGGCTGAGTATGCGTGCGCTTTATCACTTTAAAAGCGAACATCAGGTGTTAATTCAGCCTGTTGAGTTTCGACCCTTAAAGCAACAAGAAACGCTCATTAATGAGCATAACCCTGTCTTTTTGCTCCAATCGTTACTCGAGCGAAAGCTTGACGACGCAATCGCCTCATTATCGTTTTTTCAATTTAGCGACACGCAGCGCTATTTGTTACACGCCTTATCCATTGCCAAACGCTCGCACATCAGCGATAGCAAAACGTTATTGGAAGTGCTTGAGGCTAAGCAGAGCGATTTATTGTGCTTCAGCGATTTAAACAGAGCATCAGTACTCATAGAAGCGCCGCGACGTCAGCGGGTATGGTTAGACGCAGAAAGTTTGTTGCACCTACGCCAAGCGCAGTCGATTAAGGCTTCAAAAAAGCAATTTTTAAACAAGGCATTTGAGCAGTGGTGGCAGAAGATAAGGGCGACAGAGCCGGCGATGGCTTCTACCGCGCTGTCGGTTGATAATGCGCTATTGGCACTTAACTTTCAGACAACACCGCTTGTTGCAACCTCGCTATCGACAGTTACAACAGTATTGTCTGACGAGTCATTAATATTGGCGCTGTCAGGTCAAATTGGCCCGAGTGAACGCGGGGCTCAAACGCATCATGTCAAGCGTAAGCGGCAACGCAAGACAGCGATTGCGGCATTGACGGGTGACACATCCGATAAAAAAACATTTGGTGTTGATTCCGGGCTGAGACTTGCATTTTCGCCGGAGCACCGCGCCGGGAATGTCGATAGGCAGTTGATTGATGCACTGCGTCGCATTTTATCCACGTACGAAGAGCAAGTGTACATACCTGGCAGAAGCGCCAAAGCGCTCAAGAGGGCGCGCTCTGAGATAGAGCGACTGCTTTTCAACACATTGGGTGAAGATGCGGAGCAGGCGCCATCGATATTAGCGCAATTATTGGCACTTTTTTGCGCTGATTTGCTCCTGCATGGCAGCGCGAGCAAAAAGCGACTAAAAGCAAGCTCGATACGAAGCTACCTGTCGACACTCAGCGTGTTTTTGGTTGAAACATTGAGCGATGAGGATTTGTTAGCTGATGCGCAATCGAGCGTTGATGCGCTCTATGAGCTCACGCATCGTTTAGGTGATTCGATTTCTGATCTTGAAGGTGCTGATAAGCAGAGCACGGTGCTGCGATTTTTGCAGTACGTTCATGAAATATCAGAGCTTCGATTGTATGACTTTGATGAGCTTGAGCTCGCCGGCGTAACGATAGAGAGTGTCAGAGCACACTTCATTCCTGCGCAACTATTTGACTCGACTTGTCATGCGTTTCTTGCGATGCGCTCAAGCGCGCGTGAACAAACTGTTTTAATGATGCAACTTTGTTATTACTGTGGTTTACGGCGCAACGAAGCGTTACTGCTTGCCGTTGATGATATCAATGTCGAGAGCGATGTGCTTTATGTGACAAAGTTTGCCGGTCGAAAAACGACCAATGCGCCACGTAAATTGCCTCTAGCGTTACTGCCAAACTCGTTGTATCTGTCGCTTTTGAATTACATTGAGACGCGCTCTAAAACCCATGAGCGACTGTTTGATTCGAACGCCGTGCAAGTCCATGAGCGCGATTTTATCGCGCTTTTGCGTGAGCAAACTCAGATCCCCGATCTGGTTGTTCATTCGCTACGTCACTGCGCAGCGAATAATTTATTGCTTGTTTTAGCGCAAGGTGCGTTTCCGTCCATCCAGGCTAACGTTGCTGAATATTTTTTAGCACAAAAGAGCCTGAATGGGACTCAAGCCATAGAGCCGCACGAACTTTTCTCCTCTAAGCAGTTAGAGCGTATCAAGCAGGCTTTGTCAGCGGAAGGGAGAGCGCTTAATAGTTACTTTCCGATCCTTGACTTTTTAGCGATGATTTTAGGTCACGCGACGCCAGCAACCTCAGCAGCAAGCTACCTCCACTTTTTTGACCTGGTGACATTTGAATTAAGCTCTATGCGCGCCTCACCGCTTAACAAAAGCGTATTGCATAATCTGTTGCCGCAGACGAACGCGCGCTTCGAGACGATCAAACGCGTGTTTACGAGTAACAACAAAGAAAAAGCGCTATTCAAAACAGCGATTTTTGGGTTAGCGGATGCGAGAAAACTCACGACGCAGGTACAACGGTCAGTTCAGACTGTTGATACGGTTATCACGTTCAGTGACTTCATTGATGCGCTTTATGATTACCAATATCGTCCCTTAAGTGATTTATCCATAAGTAAGCACTTACGACGTTATTTCGATGGGTTAACTGAGCTCCCCAATGTACAGTTTTTACAGCAATTATCACCGAGAGCTTTTCCAACCTGGATCCGTTTTCAGGAGCGAATGACAACGCAGCGTTGGCTGTCGGTTGAGCAAAATGCAATCAGCACGTTGAAAAGGTGTTTAGAAAACGAGAGGGTCAGCAATAAGCGCGATGCCGAGCAGATACTTCGTGCATTTAGAATCTTGGGCTTAGGTGAGTGCATTATTGAGCTGAATTGTGATGATAACGCCTGGAGAGCAATTGTTGAAAATTCTGGTCATCAAGTCAGGATCAAACAAACAGAGCAACAACAGAAGAACGCGTTGCAACTTGAAATGCGGATAAGACCGTTTCGCTTACGCTGGCCGCTTTGGGACAAATTACAGAGTATCTTGTGCTCATTGGAGCTTTATACTGTATTTCGAAACGGTGATGATGAGACGAAGAAATGAAGTTAACGATACACAACGATAACTTAGTGCAATCAATAGAGCTTATGATGAAGCTCTCTGAAAAAACGAGAAACAATGTTGACGTCGACCATTCGTCCGTCATGGAAGTCGACCTTTTGCAGAATTGTCTTGCTATCGCTACGCCTCCCGGATTGAAAAAAGGTTTCTCTGAAGTTAAGCGCACCATTCTTTACAAAGAGGAAGCAAAGAGCGCATTACTTAAAATCGATTTGGCAGCCATGCAGCGCTTTAGCGCACAGCTAAAGAAGCTACCGTATCTAGAGCTCGAGGTTGACTTAGAAAATCAGCAGCTGGTGCTCTCTGGTGCAACTAATTTGTCAGAAACGCTCATGCAACGGGGGCTTTTTGAAGATGAAACCATGCATAGTGAGCAGGTCGTTTATCGTATGAGGGCTCAGGTGATTGAGCGTAACGAGCGGATGGAAGCAGTCGGGCTGAGAGATGAATATCAGTTCTCTTATCAGATTGAGCACAAAGATATTATGTTGTTCGAGCGAACGTTAAAATTAACGCGCCATTCTACCGGCGGAAATTCTGTCGTCGGTAATATATCTTTGTTTCCGCGAGGGATAGCGTTGCTCATCAAAGGAAAAGAGTTTCAAGTGCTCGCACGCGCATTTGCTGCTGAGTCGCACGGCAATGTCAGTAAAGAGCCACTCCGGCTTACGGTGAAGCGGGATAAACTTGGCCTTCTGAATCATGCGCTGTCGATTGTTGCTCGTCAGAGAAATAGTGGTATCCGCTTCTCTCGCTCGCAGATTGTCGTCTATTCAGACTCAATGGAGTTTAGGATTGATTTGGGGGAGGCAGATAGGAAATTAACACCGCTGAGGCTTTTAAAGCAAGACGGTAAGATCGTGGTAATGGCGAACAAGTTAATTCATGCCTTAAAAGAAATTGATGTTGCTTCTCAAAAGTACCCACTGAATTTGAGGTTAACTGGAGAGCCGGTACTGGAAGTATCGTTAGCAAACAAATCTCGCTATGCAGCTCACCGGGTCGCATTGAAAGTTGATGATGCTGCCGCATTTACTCATGAAACGATACAAGTCAGTCGCGCGTTGATGTTTCGAGCAACCGAATTATTTGCCGACGAGGATCTGTTAATGACCTTCGAGAAAGAACGAGAGGCGATCACGATAGAGTTTTCATCGAAGCAGTCAAAAAACACAGTGTTGTTAGATGCGCGACTGAGCGGTGACTCTTAATGAGCTCAACTAGTGAACGACCCAGCGACATCGCTTCGCTCTGATCACGGAGCTCCTCGACAGACGTCGATAAACAATCTACGTGGCCAATGGTTTGATAAGGCTTTGTTCGAAATTTGACCTTTCTTTAGAATGCTGTATAAATATACAGTGTTCATTAATAGGTTGAAGGAAGCTTAGCTATGATTCACTTGCGCACACGGCATGACAATATTCTTGAATATGATATTTGCTGCTTTGGCACGCGATTTAGAGAGTCATCACGACTGCTCGCAACGCCTGCGAATCAGAAAAAGCTGGAAAAGCACGTAAAACAGATGAATGCGGAGTTGGCCTTGGGAGTTTTTGATTATGCAGAGCACTTCCCTGAGTCAAAGAAGTTAGAAAAATACGCACGACTGAGACGCGCAAAACAACCCGATCAGGTGGCGCCATTATTTTCTGATTACGCGCAGCAGTGGTTCGAGCGAAAGCGTCACGAGTGGAAAGTCAGTTACTGTGAAAGCTTGGAGTCAACGTTATCCCGCTATCTTTTACCGGAATTCGGTAACACCATTGTCAGTGATATTACGTTAGCTCAGGTACAGCGGTTTAGAAGTAAGTTGTGTGAGCGTGTTAATAATGAAGGTGGCCGGTGTTTGTCTAATAAACGAATAAATATCATTCTTGTCCCACTGATCAGTTTACTCTACCTGGCATCTGAAGAATGGGACTTCGAGTATCCGCTAAAAAAACTTAAGCCGCTGAGAGAGGAGCCAAGCGATCCGCGGCCAATGACCCAACAACAAGTAAAGTCGTTTCTGAGCACAGTCCCCCAAAATTGGCACGACTATTTTTTGGTTCGTTTTCATACAGGAATGCGAAGCTGTGAAATCCATGGGTTGCAGCTGGAAAATATCGACTTTGACCATCAGTTGATTCACATTCGGTTCAATTATGTGCGGGGCCGGTTAACTGACGTAAAAACACCAAAGTCCCGCCGAGATATTGTAATGACACCAACGGTTGCCGCGGCACTTAAACGAACAATGAATAGTAGAGCCCCACAAGGAAATTTTGTTTTTAATTCCAAAGGAGGCAAACCAGTAACAATGTATGAAGTGTCCAATAAGGTATGGTACCCGACACTTGAAAAAATAGGCATTGCTCCACGGACGCCATATGTCACTAGGCATACAGCCGCAGTGTTGCATCTGGCGGCTCATGAAAATCCGCTATTTGTTTCCAGACTGTTAGGACACAGCTCAACTCGCATGCTTTATGATGTCTATGCGCCTTACGTGGTGGATGCTGCGCGAAATGACGGAAGTGCTTTTGAGCGGCTGATGAACTAATCTCTTAAATCATAGAGCTTTCTGATTCGAATTTTGTATTTAATTTTACAAACACTATCGTAGCTTTTTTGTTAGTTAGCTTATAAAATGCTGCGATTATTTAGGTGCTAAAACGCATAAAGGGGAAGTGCTTTGGTTTCTTGGAAATCACTCGTGTCAGGTATTGTGCTGTTAATGGCTGTTGTATTTGTGGCGAGTTCAACAACAGTAAGTGCGCAGTCTATGCCGAGCCAAGCTCAAATAGAGCAGTTGAAAAAGTTGCCACGCGCACAGCAGGAAGCATTGGCTAGACAGTATGGTGTTGACCCCAGCATGTTAGACAATCTGAATGGTTCGTCATCGAGGAGTAGCAGTAAAAGCCAACAGCGAGAAGATGTTGTATTCCCCCGAGGGACTCGCTTTGATGAAAATGGCGATCCAATCATTCCAGAAGACTTAGAAGAACAGTTTTCACATAGTGAAGACAAATTGAAGGCGTTTGGTTATGACCTGTTCGCTGGCGAACCAAAAACGTTTGCACCAACGTCCTTTGCGCCTGTCCCGTCAAGCTACATTATGGGCGTTGGCGATACCGTTAAAATTCAGCTCTTTGGCAAAGAAAGCCGTACTCATGATTTAACTGTTGACCGAGAAGGCAAAATTGTAATTCCCGATTTAGGCGAATTAACGGTTGCAGGTTTAAGTTACACCTTAATGCAAGAGCTTATTCAGAGTCAGGTAAGTAAGCGTTTAATTGGTTTTAAAGTTGCAGTTTCAATGGGCGAGCTTCGGTCCATACAAGTGTTTATAGCTGGTGAAGCGTATAAGCCAGGCTCTTACACGGTGAGTTCGCTGTCGACCATTAGCCAGGCGTTATATGTGGCTGGTGGTGTATCAGACATTGCGTCACTGCGCTCTATTCGTTTGATGCGGGCAGGCGAAGTGATTGCTGACTTTGACTTGTATGACTTACTCTTAAAAGGCGATGCCTCTGACGATAGAATATTGCAAAGTGGGGACGTTGTTTTCATCCCTGCACGTGGTGATATGGTCACTGTCAAAGGACAGGTTAAGCGTCCTGCTTTGTATGAGTTAAAAGGTGATGAAACCCTAGAAGACGCTCTGCATTTTGCGGGAGGCAGTGAGGACGATGCCTATTTGGCGTCGGCTCAACTTGAACGCATAGTAAGAGGACAGCGTGTCATTAGCACGGTGGACTTAACGTCAAATGAGGAACTAAAAGAAGAGCTTAAAGGCGGCGATGTGTTAACACTTCGTCAAGTTTCAGATTCACTGAACAACAGCTTGCTTTTAGTCGGTGCTGTGACTCGTCCGGGTCATTATGAATGGAAGCCGGGTATTCGCATCAACGATATTTTGTTCGATAGCCGTCATGATTTACTCGAGCAAGCGGACTTAGGCTACGGGTTAGTCGTTCGTGAAACGGGCGCGAAACGCAAATTAAGTCTTTATCAGTTCAATGTTGCTGAGGCTATTTCGGGTGTTGAAGAAGAAAACTTGCAGTTGCAAGAGCGTGATCAAATAGTGATTTTTAGTCGTTATCAGACGAAAGCGGAAGAGAAGCAAAAACTATCTCGTTATACGTTAACAGAGCAAGAGCGACAAGCAGAAGAGCGTGAAGAGCTTCTTAACCAGTACCGTCAAGCTTTTCTAAGAGATCTAGTTAAGGAAAAGGGCGTTAAAACGGATGAAGAGAGTACGCAAGAGTTAGCCAGTGCGACAAGACTTTTTGGTACTCCTGACGCTGATGACGAAACGATTGATGAGGATAAATTGGCTCATTACTCTAGAGACAGGTTGCTAGAGCCGATTATGCTGAGAATAAAGCAGGAGCGCTCCAACGCAGGAACGACACCGTTGGTTTATGTGGCTGGTGAAGTAAATCATCCTGGCGTTTATCCATTAGTCGAGAATGCATCAGCCAGTCGTTTGGTGGATGCCGCTGGTGGTGTTAAAGACTCGGCGTATTTAAAACGAGCGGAGATAACTCGTTTTAGATATGAAGAAGATTCAGGGCAAACTGAATATTTGGCGATATCGCTTGAAGACGTTTTGTCGGGAAAAACAGACGTTGCTATTCAAGGACGTGACCGTTTAAACGTACTAAGTATTCCTGAATGGCAAAGTACTTATGAAGTTACTTTGCGAGGCGAAGTTCGCTTTCCGGGAACTTATGCGATAAAGCGTGGTGAAACATTGACCCAATTAATTGAACGTGCCGGTGGTTTTACCGAGCATGCGTTTATTGAGGGAGCTGTTTTCACTCGCCAGGAAATTCGCGAGCGTGAGCGTGAGCGTAAGAAAGCACTCGCTCAGGAGCTACAGAAAGAAATTGCCGGTAATATGATGACAGGCACTGGCGATAGCCGAGTCTCTTACAATGAAATGCGAACTTTGTTAGCGGATCTTCTTTCAGCGGAGACAGTTGGTCGCCTGATTATGGACTTGCCTAAGCTTATAAGCAGTAACGGTGCGAATGATGTTCAGCTTAAAGATGGGGATACGCTGCATGTTCCATCACTCAGTGACTCAGTTAGTATTATGGGTGAGGTTCAGATGTCAACCTCCTACCGCTTTGATCCAGAGCTGAGTGTTAATGAATACATCGCGCGCAGTGGTGGTACAAGAGAAAAAGCAGACGAAGATCGCATTTATATTGTAAAAGCGGATGGCTCTATTGAACTCCATAACGGAGGAAGTAGCTGGTTTAGCTTCAACAATGAAAGCAAGTTAGGGCCTGGCGATACTATTATTGTGCCTATGGACACAACGTATACCGAAGACTTGGAATTATGGTCGCAAGTAACCAGTATCCTGTATAACACTGCAGTAGCAGTTGCTGCGATTAATAGTATTTAAAAAGAGTGTAAACTTGTGCAAATCCAGTTTGCAATTTGCAGCGTAAGAACATAGTATGAAAGTTGCTGTTAACTGGAATGTTTTCAGTTTATAGCGATACATGTATCTATATCTCGGGAGTGAGGTAATTTTATGAAAACTTTAGCATTATCAGCTATTGCTGCGTTAGGTTTAGCGACTGCACCAGCAATGGCACAAGACGAAAGCGGCGCAGCTGGTGGTTCAGCTTCAAGCGCTGGCATTGGTGGTATGTCAACTCAAGCGTTAGTATTTGCCGGTGTTGCAGCAGCTGCAACAGTAGCCGTTGTAACTGACAGCTCATCAAACCCTGTGGTTGACGAAACAAACCCACCGACAAATCCAGATCCAGATCCAATCGTAACGGTAACTGGTACTGGTACTAATACCTACACGATTACTATTCCAGCTCAATAAGAGATAAACGTGTTGATTGCGAAGCGCTTCGCAGTGAACACTTTTAGAGAGCTGTGATAAAATACCGCCGTCTGGCGGTATTTTTTTATGCGCTACAGTTTAATACGTGAGAATGATTATGATTCAGAACGGACTCTTTTTTTGTGTTTTTATTGGGTTAGCTGGCTGCACAGCGGTTACGGACGAGGTCCGTGAAACGGCTGAATATGCGTTTAAAGACGCAAAAGATGCGGAGCTTAGTGCCGAGGAAATAGAAACCTTTCCATACACATCTCTGTATGCGCAGTGGCAAGGAAAGGCTCGAAACCTGATTGTGTTAGGATTTGTGAATAAACCGAATCAATACCACTTTATTACCGCAGAGAAAGAGACTCTCGTTTTAGAGCATGGGCGAGTCACACGGACTCAAAGTCTTGATGATAACTTACTAACTGTTTCCAATTTAAAAAGTGATCCTCTTCGATGTATTGTCACGATGCCACAGTCTTGTGACCGAACTTGGCAACGTGTCTATGACTATCAATTTGATACTGGCCAGCTTGTAAGCCGAGAGATTAAATCTACTTTTACCGTTCAACAGAGTGAGCAACTGGATATGCCGTTCGGTCAAGTGGAGGCGGTTCTGGTCGAGGAAAAAGGTGAGTTTACTTTAACCGGGGAAAGCTTCATCAATAAGTTTTGGGTCGAGTCTGACGGTCACGTTATAAAAAGTGAACAAGTACTCTTTCCAAACAAGCCTGTTTTAAATCTTACCCAAGTGACTTGGATTGGTCGCACAAATAATTCAGAGTCAGCCAAATGAGTGGTGTCATGAAACGAATTCTTATTTCTCTATTCGCTATGGCCGTTTTGGCTGAATCGGGCCTTGCAAATGCAGAAGTCAAACAAATTGAATTTGAAGGTCCTGTTCGGCTTGAGCAAGCGCTGAGTGCCATTGAGCGACAGGGACTTTTAGTCGATGTATATTGGCCGGCAGTGCGTTTGGTAAAAGTTGATGAGAACTCTGAGTTAGAACGTAAAAAACAGAGTGTGATGATGCAGCTTGCTGAGCTTGAAGCATACTGGAGAGGGCGTCGCGAAAAGAATAAAGCCGATGCCGCACTTATGTTACAAGGGCAAATGAAAGGTTGGGAACTTGGTAGGCAATATTGGGGCAGTATTAGTATTGAGAAGGCACGACAAAATTTAGCAGATAACCCTTTGCTGCCCAAAGGTCGCTATTCATTGGTTATACCTGATAGACCCGAACACATCTATGTCTATGGCTTGGTGAGTGAACCCGGTAGGTACGAATTTCATACGGCTAAAAACGTTGCAAATTGGCTAGACAGCGTTGAAAACCAGGCAGGGTTGTTAGCAGGACACAATAAAACGACTGCGACAGTTGTTTCGGTTGACACCGAACAGGAGGCAAACTGGGCTTACTTCAGGCAAGATGATAAAGAGCTTATGCCTGGCAATATTCTTTGGTTGGGTTTTGAGCCAAACCAGCTACCACCAAAATATCAGCCGCTGAATAATGATATCCGAGGGCTGTTAAAGCATTTTGTAAAAGACAGTTCGATTCGTTCAACGACTTCAACTCCGCCTTATAAAATCAGTGACGAGCCAACTTCTGAATGGCATTGGTCTCGCCGGGACCTATCACCGAGTTATAACGACTACGGGTCAGTCGGGTTGCTGCAGAACCCAACAGCTCGCATGATGGATGAAGGAGAGTTTGCGATAACCTATTCCGATATGGACGAGTACCGTCGCTATACCGTGAACCTGCAGTTATTACCATGGCTGGAGACTACCGCGTTTTATACCGAGTTTCCGAATAAATTATATAGTGATGTGCCTGATTTCAGTGGTGACAACATTCTGGCCGATAAAGGTTTTGATATAAAAGCGCGTTTATGGGAAGAAAGTTACTGGCTACCGGAAATCAGTGTTGGGTTCCGTGATTTTGCGGGTACGGGATTATTCGATGCTGAATACGTAGTGGCAAATAAGCGGTTTGGTCCGGTTGATGTGAGTTTGGGTTTAGGTTTCGGCCGCTTAGGAACACACGATGACTTCACAAACCCGTTTTGCGAACTTTCAAAGGATTATTGCGAACGTGAAACTGGCTTTGGCGGTAATGGCGGAAAGGTTGAGTTTGACCGCTGGTTTACAGGGCCTGCGGCTGTGTTTGGTGGTCTAGAGTATCAAACGCCATGGGATCCGCTGAGTTTAAAAGTTGAATACGAAGGCAATGATTATTCAACTGAGCGTGCTGGTGTTCCCATAAAACAAGACAGTCGTTGGAACTTCGGTGCTAATTACCAGATTACTGACTACTTTGACGTACAGCTTAGCTATGAACGCGGTAATACGCTCATGTTTAACTTTAGCCTGCGTACCAACTTCGGTACGTTGAGTCAGATCAAGGTCACCCCTGATAAGGTTGTTCCGAAGCAAGAAACACGCAAAGCCTCACTGGAAGAAGTGGACTGGACGGGCATGAACCAGACTATGAGAAAGCAAATGGCGTTCAGTGGAGCTCGGTTTAAGGCTGAAGATGATGAGGTGACCATGTTTGGGTATCATTATCGCTACCGCGATAGCACCGAAGCTTATGATCGAGCTGCTCGAGTCATGGCGGCTGAACTGCCTGATAGCGTTAAGACATACAATATAGTCGACATGGCGCTTTTTGATCCTAACGTTAACACAAAAGTGGATGCTGATAAGTTCAAAGAGCGTGTTCTCAACCGAACCCCAGGCAAAAACGTTGACGAGGTCGATGATTTATTTGTTCGTCTGGAATCACCGAATATGCCAGAGCGAGGCGACGACAGCTGGATGTTGAATCCCGAGAATAAGTTTACAAATCGCTATGGGTTGAAACCCTTCTTGGATCAGAGCTTTGGTAACCCGGAAACCTTTTATACGTACCAGCTAGGTGTCTATGCATTTGGACGACGCTGGCTAACGGACAATATTGAGCTTTTCGGTGAGGTTGGCTTTAATATCGCGACTAACTACGATGACTTTCTGTTTTTAGGTGGTGGGCGAGATGAATTGCCTCCTGTTCGAACGGATATTAGAAAATACGTCCAAAATGATATTTGGCTAGATTCCGCACAGGCGACTTACCATAAACGCTTAGGGCAAGACTGGTTTGCGATGGCATATGCTGGCTACTTAGAGCGTATGTATGGAGGAATAGGTGCCGAGGTTTTGTATAAACCTGTCGATAGTCTTTGGGCATTCGGCCTAAATGCCAACCGTGTGCGTAAGCGTGACTTTAACGGAGGCGGCGGCTTTCTGGATTATGAAGTGACCACGGGCTTTGCAAGTATCTACTATCAAATGCCATGGTTGTCTGATTCGTTATTACAACTTGATTTTGGTCAGTTCCTGGCAAAAGATAAAGGCGTTCAAGTAACCATGCAGAAACGCTTTGACAGCGGTGTTGTGGCGGGAGCTTATGCGGCTTTCACGGATGTCTCGTCAGAAGAATATGGTGAAGGAAGCTTTACTAAAGGCTTTTTCATCAGTATACCGTTTGACTTAATGAGTGTGCGTCCAACGCGGGAGCGAGTTGGTTTCACTTGGGTTCCGCTGTCACGAAATGGCGGACAGCAGTTGCAACGCCGTGCGCGTTTGTATGATTATACGGACGATAGAGCGCCGTTCTATAACCGTTAAAGCTGATAATAAATAAAGGACTATTGATTTGAATCCACTGAAACTATTAATGCAGCTACCGCGAAACGTGAAACGTGGTATTGGTCTGTTTGTCGATATTGTTTCGATTACAACCGCTATGCTCATCGCTTATGTGCTTAGCTTTGATGCGATAGTGCCTTTAAAGTGGTCTCAGTGGATGATCCTGGGTGGGGTTGTGCTGTGCGCAACGCTGTTTGCTTTCATTCGATTAGGCTTGTATCGCGCGGTCGTGCGCTACGTAGGCTTTAAAGTATTAAGTTTAGTGTTCTTTACCGTCGTTTTTAGTGGTGCATTATTGGTCGTTGGTGCGTTACTGATGGGGATTGCGCTGCCGGTTTCAGCCGTGGTTAATTACATCTTGATTGGTCTTTTGCTAACTGGCGGGAGTCGCTTAATTGTTCGCGAAGGTTACCAAAGAGCGATGAGTCGGAAAAAGGATCGTGTTCTGATATACGGAGCCGGATCAGCTGGACGCCAACTGGCACAAGCGATTAATAATGGTAGCGAGTTTCACCCAGTTTTATTTGCCGATGATGATCCCAGCCTTCAGAATACGTCGCTACTTGGCTTGAGTGTTATCAGTCCTGATTACATCGATCGATATGTCAGGGAGCATGATGTTCAGCGAATATTATTGGCACTGCCAAGCACGCCACGCTCTCGTCGACGTGAAATTTTGGAAGCCTTAGAGTGTCTGCCGGTAAAAGTGCAAACGGTTCCGGGTATGGCTGACATGGTGAACAACGAAATGTCGATAGACCAGTTACAGGACATTCGGGTAGAAGATCTCCTAGGCCGGGATCCTGTGACACCCGATGCGCGTTTAATGGAAAAGCATATTACGGGGCAAACGGTGTTAGTAACCGGTGCGGGCGGATCGATTGGCTCGGAGTTGTGCCGACAGATCTTATTGCAAAGACCGAAAGTTATTCTTTTATATGAGTTATCAGAATTTGCGCTTTATAGTATTGAGCGTGAGCTGATAGAAATGTGCTTGCAGCATGGGATAGGTGCTGAAGTCATTCCTGTGATTGGCACTGTGCAGCGGCGTAACCGGATAGAAACCGTATTGAAAAGCTTTAATGTGGATACGGTCTATCATGCCGCCGCGTATAAACACGTTCCACTAGTCGAATACAACATGGTAGAAGGTGTCCGGAATAACGTATTTGGTACCTGGCATACGGCTGAGGCTGCGATAGCGGCTGGCGTTAAGCAATTCGTACTTATCTCTACTGATAAAGCGGTGCGTCCAACGAATGTGATGGGCACAACGAAGCGCTTATCAGAACTGGTTCTACAAGCATTGGCGCAGCGTCAGTCTGATACACGTTTTTGCATGGTACGGTTTGGCAATGTGCTGGGTTCTTCAGGTTCAGTGGTTCCGTTGTTTAAAGAGCAAATAGAGCGGGGCGGACCGGTTACCGTAACGGATCCGGACATTACCCGATTCTTTATGACGATACCCGAAGCTGCGCAGTTGGTGATCCAAGCCGGAACAATGGGTAATTCCGGGTCGGTATTCGTACTGGATATGGGTGAGTCCGTAAAAATTATCGACTTGGCGCGAAAAATGATCCGCCTCTCAGGCCTTGAAGAGAAGAGTGAAACGAATCCTCACGGAGATATTGCAATTGAATTTACGGGGTTGAGACCTGGTGAAAAACTATATGAAGAGCTGCTGATAGGCGATAACGTCGAAGCCAGTGAGCATCCTCGTATTTTGCGGGCGAATGAAGATGCCTTAAGTTGGGGCAGTATGAAGCAATTGTTGGATAATCTTGATGATACTTGTCAGCGTTTCGCGATAGATGAGTTGCGGGACGTTATGTTGCAAGCGCCAACAGGCTACCAGCCAACTGATGACAGAATTTGTGATGTGATCTGGAATAAACACCGGACATGCGAAGATAAAGGCGACGCAGACGTCGCGTGATGTATTTAGGGATAGTCAAATGATAAAAAATGGACCTTATCTAGCTCTTGATACCAGTTATCAAAAGCTTCCTATAAGCGAACTTGTCAATAAGACCGGTGAGCGCCTGCCCGAATCGTTTAATGACGCTCGTGAAAAACTCAGTCGAGGCGAATACAAAAATGTGAGTGAAGACCGTCCGGTTACACATACATTAAGTCGCTCGATCCATGCCGTAGCGAAGCAGACTAATCGAAAAAGTCGTTTTGTAGAGGTAGTACAAAAGCTGCGTTCGGGTCGTTGGTTAGGCTCTACGGGTAAACCGATTACTGATGTTGTCAATATTGGTGTCGGCGGCTCAGATTTAGGTCCTCAAATGGGCGCTTTCGCACTAAAAGAATTTGCGGACGATGCCGTCTTACATGATTTACAAGTGCATTTTGTTTCGTCAATGGACGGCGGTCAGCTCTATGCTGTTTTGCCTATCGTAGACCCTGAGACGACCTTATTCATTGTGTCGTCCAAGTCGTTTGGCACTATCGATACCTTTGCGAATGTGAACACGGTGCGTCGCTGGATAGAGCCGACATTAACTCAAGAGCAATGGTTGGATAAACACATCATAGGGGTATCTGCAAACGCGCAAGCAATGACCGACTACGGCATTCCACCGGCACAACAATTTACCTTTGGAGAAGGTGTCGGAGGACGCTATTCATTGTGGTCAGCTATTGGTTTGAGTATTGCTTTGACGACAGGTATTCGTCCGTTTGAGCGTATGTTGGAAGGTGCCAAAGCCATGGATGAGCACTTCTTCACTGCGCCTGTAGAAGATAATTTACCAATGTTATTGGCGCTATACGGCGTTTACAATCGGGAAGAATTAGGTATTAATAACTTGGCGATTTTGCCTTACGATGGGCGTTTACGGATGTTGCCGAACTACCTGCAGCAACTTGATATGGAAAGTAATGGTAAGCAGGCAACCGCTGACAACAAACCAATGGATTGCCCCACAGGACCTATTATCTGGGGTGGTTTTGGGCCAAACGGGCAGCATGCGTTTTTTCAGCATTTGCATCAGGGATATGATGAGTTTACTGCGGACTTTGTGGCGGTATTAAAGCGTGAAGCTCCGGGGTTTGAAAAAGCCGTACAATGTGGGCTAGCAGAGCAGCAACGACTGGCCGTAGCTAATTGCCTGGCGCATCGCCGCTTAATGTGGGAAGGCAGTGAAAGTAAAGCCTCACCACGTGACCACTACCCGGGTGGGCACCCGTCTAACTTATTAATAATGGATGAGTTTACGCCAGAGAGTTTCGGTGCTTTGATTGCTGCTTATGAGCATAAAGTGTTCACTCAGGGCATTATCTGGGGCTTAAATAGCTTTGACCAACCTGGCGTAGAGAAAGGTAAGAAGATTGCGCTGGACGTATTGCGGGTGTTAGACGGCGAGAGTGATGAGTCGTTTGATGAAAGTACCGATTCGGTTATAAAGCGGATGACATTGTAGGCCAAGTACTGCTACTCCCATATTTCACCTGACGCTAAAAACGTCAGGTGACGTCAATTGTAAAGATTTTGTAAATTTATTTTTGACTTTCCCCAAATCCTCTCCTAACTATTAAAGCTACGTGCTGCTTTTGGTGTTCGTAGCACTTTGTTTAAAAAAGAAAAATAGTTAGGAACAAATCATGAAATATTCATATTTTTTATTATTTGGTGCTGCGCTAACGCTAGCAGCGTGTGGCAGTGACAGCGATGATAACACGGGCCCAGGTGATGGAGGTGGTACTAGCAATAGCGCACCAGAAGCCGTTAACGATGAAGTAACAGCGCAAACAGCAACTCAGCTTAGCATTGACGTGCTTGCCAATGACACCGACGCCGACGGTGATACATTGAACGTTACTGACGTGTCTACTCCGGAAAATGGCACTGCAACTATTGAAGGAGATGCCATTTTATACACGTCTTCTGATGGTTATACAGGAACCGATTCGTTCACCTACACCATTACTGACGGTGAAGATGAAGCTAGTGCTGAGGTAACCATTACCGTGCAGCAAAGCGTTAGTATCTCCGGTAAAGTGGTGGATTCACCAATAGCGAACGCAACGGTGACAGTCTCCATTGGCGGTGAAACTTATACCGCGACCGCTGATGCAGAAGGGGCATATACGTTGGATGTCACTTTTGTTGATGGAAGTGAGTTACTCACCCTAATGGCGCAGGGCTCGGCTGAGAATGAACAGGAATATGTTGAGCTAGTAAGTGCATTGCCGTCGTTGGCATCCTTAGCTCAGGCCGCAGGCGATGACGGCGTTTTAGACCGTTCAGAAGCAGCTGGAACGAATGTGACCAATGTGACCACAGCAGGCCATACGCTGATGGTCGAAGCTAATGGTGGGGAAGCACCGACTGATGAAGAAGCATTAAGCACAGCCCAGGAAGCCGTTGACCCAAATGAGCTGTTAGAGGTTTCTGCGGTTATTAAGCTGATTATTGATAACGAGAACTTCAGTTTGCCAGAAGGCACCGAAAGCGTATTGGACTTAGTTCAAAATACTGAGTCGTACAATGCCTATGTAGCAGAAGTTGAAGCGACAGACCCTGCAGCTTTAGATGCCGTTGTTGAAGAGATTATTAGTGACCCTGTGGACTTCCCAGCTTTTACTAGACAGTCTGTAGATTCTGAAAGTACGCCTTTTCAAAGTTAGCAGGCGATACCCCGCCTGTATGAGAATGACGCTTTTTGGGATTGTAAAACATCTCGATAAAATTAAATATCTCAGTCTTCGCTTCGTTCCTGCTCGGGTAAATCTTCTTCCGGATGACCCGCTTTTTAAATGTGGCAAAAAAGCTTTCAGCAACAGCGTTGTCGTGGCAGTTCCCACGTCGGCTCATCGATGGTATTAGGTTGTGCTCTTTCATGAATGCCAGGTAATCAGAGCTGCCATATTGGCTGCCCTGATCGCTGTGTACCAGAACTTTCTCTTTCGGGCGTCGCTGATAAACCGCCATCAGTAATGCTTTGATAACCAGGTGTTTATCCATATTTTTGTCCATTGACCAGCCGACAACGCGTCTGGAGAACAAGTCGATAACCGTTGCCACGTAAAGGAAGCCCTCGTAAGTGCGCACGTAGGTAATGTCGCTTACCCACGAAGTATTCGGCGCTTTCGGGTTAAACTGCCGTTCTAAGACATTGTCTGCCACCCGGCCAGGCTTACCGCCTTTGATATGCCGGCGCTTATAGCCGATTTGAGCTCTGAGTTTATTGAGACGCATGATCTTAGCAACACGATGGACACTGCATTTTTCACCAGCTTCACGTAAGTCTTTGTGGATCCAGGGGCTGCCGTAAGTGCCGCCACTGGCAATGAAGAACGCTTTGATGCGTTTTAAAAGTCTCGCGTCTTCTATGGCTCGATTGCTTAAAGGCTTCTTTAGCCAAGCATAGAAACCACTGCGGTTCAGTTTCAACACCCGGCACATGGCTGAAACAGAGAACTGATTTTGATGATCACGGATAAAGGCGTACTTTACTCGGACTCGCCTGCAAAGTACTTTGCTGTAGATTCAAGTGGTCAATGCAACAGTTTTACTATACTACTGATTTGCATGAGTACTTCTGATGAAACGAGCAAAACGTACATTCACACAAGATGAAAAGGATCTGGTCTTTAATTTATGGAAGCAAGGAGCAGGTTTTAGTGATATTGGTCGAGTATTAGACGCTGCACCTGGTACTGTTTTCACCGCGCTACGCGAAAGTGGCGGTATAAAACCAAAACCTCGAATACGAAATAAACAGCACCTGACCTTAGCCGAAAGAGAAGAAATTCGAGTGGCTCTATCTGCTAAAAAGTCTCTTCGTGAAATTGCTGTAATGCTAAACCGTTCGCCTTCAACAATTTCACGTGAAGTCTCCCGTAATCGAGGACGACGTTATTACAAAGCAGTTGATGCCGATAACCGCGCCAAACGTATGGCAAAAAGACCAAAACTAGGGCAACTCGAAATCAATAAAGTGCTCCGAAAGCTTGTTATGTCGAAGCTCGAGCTTAAATGGTCCCCAGAACAAATCGCTGGCTGGTTACGAGTTGAGTACCCTTGCAACCCATTTATGCATGTATCACATGAAACGATTTATAAGTCGATATATGTACGTTCAAAGGCCGTTATTCACTTTTCATTTGCACAACATCTGCGTCGCTCGCATCCTATGCGACATAGCCGCTATCACCGCCGTAGCGGAGACCGAACCTTTACAACTATTGTCAATGGGCTCTCAATTCGCGAACGCGATGAAGACATAGAAAATCGCGCCTCCCTTGGCCATTGGGAGGGTGATCTCGTTTCGGGCTCTAAAAACACACATATCGCTACGCTTGTCGATAGAAAAGCTCGCTTTACTATCCTATTGAAATTAGCTGGCAAAGACGCAGAGTCGGTTTACCGGGCGTTGTTAAAAATATTTAAACAGATGCCGGCAGAATACCGGAAATCGCTCACATGGGATCGCGGTATGGAACTGGCTAAGCATGCCGAGCTAACAAAAGAAATTGGTATACCCGTTTACTTTTGCGACCCCCAATCACCATGGCAACGAGGCACAAACGAAAATACTAATAGCTTGGTTCGGCAATACTTCCCAAGAAAAACTGATTTATCTGTTCATTCACAGGAAGTTCTTAACAACGTAGCGACCCAATTAAACGAGAGACCGAGAAAAACATTGAACTTTATGACACCGTCACACATGATTGACAAGGGTGTTGCGTTGATGACTTGAATCTACAGCGGCCTTTTTTAATATATCCCGTTCCTCCTTAACGCGTTTTAGCTCGGCCTCAAGCTTTGCTATGCGCAGTTGTTCATCGGAGGATTTATTGATTTTATTGTCCTGACCGTATTTAGCACGCCAGTCGTAAAGTGACTTGACGGAAATGCCCAGACGATCAGCGACGTCATAAACAGAGTGACCGCGCTCGGTGACCTGCTTGACGGCTTCAATCTTGAATTCTTCGGTATACCGTTTGCCTTTGCTCATAAACACCTCTAGTTTAAGTTACATTGTAACTGTTAAAAGTGTCTAGCAAAGTCTGGGAAGTCCACTGAGCTGGTAGAGCAGGAAGAGAATCCAACGCCTCCTCAGTTCTATTTACCAACCTCGGCAACCCGACCAGGCTTTGTGAGCCGTTCTTACGAGACGCTGGTTTTTGAGGACGATGGCACAGGTATGGTTGTTTCTCCTTATTATAGTGCGCAAGGCAGTAGTTCCGCCTTCACTTGGGAAGTGGGAGAAGGTAACTACTTTACTTTGACTTATGAGAATCCTATTGAATTTGTTGGATACCCTCAAGTGAGCAGTGTCACCGATGATCCAGATATTTTGGCAGCCTATCAAGCGGCCGGAACAAGTCAGGTTGAAGCCACTTACAGTGAATTAGGTAAACGCTTTAAAGTGATCACCAAAGGTAATCGACAGGACTCTATTCGTCAGGAGTATACTCAGATTGTCACCTACGCTCCACTCCAGTGGGAAGGTGAAACCTATCAAATACCCCCCGCAGAAAATCAGTATTCATCGAATACGGTGTATTTAAATGGTGATAACTTAGAACTTATTGCTGTCACAGAAGAAGACGTAGTGGGCACGTGGGCTGTGAATATTCTTGGACAGTTTGCGGCCGAGGACGATTATGATCAGTTTGCTACCGATATGGTGACTTTTAATGCTGATGGTAGTTTCAGTGCCATGTATACAGGCATTGAGGGTACCTGGGAGCTGTCTGATGGCACTTTAGAAATGTTTTACGGGGATGTTGAGCAAACGGTTGAAATATTCAACCAGATTGGCGGACTGTATGCAGCATTGATGGCTGCTGAGACTTCTGGCGGCAATTTGGTGGCAAGTTATAACCGGGTGGTAAAACAAGACCCTGAAATAGCGGCTGTGGAAGACGATGTTGTTACAGCCGCAAATCAACTTTGGTTCGGACACATAAACTCCTGGATAAAGGATGCTTGGGACGAAGAGTTGGATATACCACTTGTTTCCTACTATTTTGGCTGGCAGTTTGAGCCGGGAACAACAGGCTATAATGTGAATGTTTGGTGTGAACAACCGACTGAGGACGGCTTGTGTATTCATGGAGAGTCCCAACTGACATTAAATGCCAGTGATATAAAATGGTACCTTGCCGAAAGTGGACAAGTTATCGATATATTTCGGGAGGCAAGTTGTGAACTTTGGGGCTTGAGCGAGGACTGCCGTGTTCGTCGCTGGCACCTTCTTCACGAAACTGATGACGGCTGGATCTATGTCATGGAGTTTGCTTTCGAAGACCTCCAGCTAGGTGATGATGAAGTCGATATTTCTCGAACCTGGATCCAACCTCGTATTAACATGATGGAGCTTCGTGACTTACCGGGGGAATTAAGTAACCCGAATATGGGGGGAGCGTCGGCTGATAGTGTCGTTTCTGGTCAATCCATGAGTGATGTAGAGCGAATTGGGTTCTTGCCTGAAAACAAGTATCCATTAGTGCCAATACAGTAAATGGTTATTGAGGATATAAAGCAAACCCGGCCGATGTGCCGGGTTTTTTTATACAGGTTGCACGTTAACATATTGTTACAAATTTAAGATTACAAAGTATTAACAACAGCGCTATAGTGGTTCTCCTTTTTAGGGGAACTACATAAAACGAGGTAAAAATGCCAATTAAACAATTCAAATTAACGGCATTATCAGTCGCTGTTGTAATGGGCTTAGCCGCCTGTGGTGGCAGTGATGATGATAATTATGCACCAACTGTTTCGGCGGAAGTTGCCGCTGAAGGCATGCAGTGGATGCCAGTTCAGGGACAAGTAACGGCAACTGATCCAAACGGTGATGAAGTAACTTACTCTGCCAGTGTGCAAACGCCTGAAGGCGAGGACACACCTCCTGGTACTGTAGAAATTAACAGTGACGGTAGCTTTGTTTACACTCCTGTTCGTGCAGAAACCGCTGTTATTAATATTGACGTGAACGATGGTGAGTTAACGAGCTCAACACAGGTCACTGTCGAGAATGTAAAAGGTGACCCACTGGCTGACCAACAGTGGCACTTGCGCAACACCGGCCAAACGGGTTTTGCCATGGCTGACTCAGTGTTTGAAGCATGGCGTGAACTGCGCATTGCTCAGGGCTGGACTGAAGAGCAAGCGGAAGCGGTTTACTTTTTTGACGAAAGCATTCTGGTTCCGGGTGAAGACTTAAATGTTGCTGGTGCATACCAACACGGTATTACCGGTGAAGGTTCTATTTCTGTCGTGGTTGACCAAGGTTTAGCTGTTGACCATGAAGATTTACAAATGAACGTACTACCAGGTCGTTCAATTAACTTTATTGATGGGGCGAGAGACCGCACTGACCCAACCGTATTAGGCGACGGCGGCGACCACGGAACGTCAGTTTCAGGTTTGATTGCAGCTAAAGGCTGGAACGGTTTAGGTGGGCGCGGTGTTTCTCCTAACGCAAGCCTGATTGGTATGAACTATTTAGGTGGCTCAAATACCCAGACCGATCGCAACATGATGATGGCTCACGGTATGGCGGGCTCTGGTATTGGCGTAAACGATAACGTTGTGACTTTTAACCGTAGTTACGGTTCAACGGCCCCTGTTATTTTTGCGACTGATGAAATTGACGAAACGATTGTTAGTTACCCGACCAAAGAATTACGTCATGGTCTGGGCGCACTGAACATTAAGTCAGCCGGTAACTCATTTGTCAGCTCTGGCAACTGGCCTGAAGCTTCACAAATGTGTAACGCACAGCAAGCAGGCATAGTTGAAGGTGCAAGCCGTGTATTCAGTTGTTTTGACGGTAACTGGGACTCAAGCAATGCGAGTTTCTATACTCTTTCAATTGGTGCAGTAAACTCAGACGGTAACCACACCAGTTATTCAACAGCTGGCTCTAACTTGTTCGTTTCGGCACCAGCCGGTGAATATGGTGACACAGAGCCTGCAATGGTAACCACCGACCAGACAACTTGTACTCGTGGTTATGCCGGTTGGCCTGCTTACGATAACTTCATGGCGACTAACGGTTCATTCCTTGCGAGTCTGGGTATTGATAATTTCCACGAACGTGTTTACCCGTTCAATAACCCAATGGGTGAGTACAACGACAGCAACTTAAGCTGTAACTATACCAATACCTTTAACGGTACCTCGTCTGCTGCACCGAACACCTCTGGTGTGGTTAACTTGATTGCAGAAGCTAACCCAGAATTAAGCTGGCGCGAAATTCGTCACATTCTGGCTGCAACTGCGACTCAGGTTGATGCCGATGATGCACCAATTGAACTGACTGTTGGCGACGGTACTTTCGTTGCGCACCACGGTTGGGTTGAGAACGCAGCTGGCTTCAGCTTTAACAACTTATACGGTTTTGGTCGCCCTAACGCAGGTGCCGCAGTTGAACTTGCGATGGCTGATTCGGTCGAATTACCAGAGTTAGTTGAAACTGAATGGTTAGAAACCGTATTAGACACACCGGTTGCAGTTCCAGATAACAATGCTGACGGCGCTTCAATTGAAATTACTGTTGAAGAAGACGTGACCATTGAAGGTATGCAGTTTGGTCTGTCCGTGCGCAACACGGCAATGGCTGATGCGTACATGGGTAACATTTCTGGTACAACCGCAGGCTCGGACATTGCTATTGAAGTGACATCTCCTGCTGGTACTAAATCGGTAATTGCTACCTCACGTACGTCGTTAGGTGCGTACTTTGGTATAGGCTCATTAGGTGGTGATTTAGATCATATTTATCACCCAAGCAGCCCGTTACTGACTAACGCGTTTTTAGGCGAATCTTCGGCCGGAACCTGGACAGTTCGTGTGGTTGATACGAATGGTCAAGACCGTGGTACGTACGTGAATAATACGGAAAACAGCCTTGTTGATCAGGTTAATGTCCGTCTGTTTGGTCATTAATAACAAGGCAAAGGAGAAGAAGTTATGAAATTAACAATGATGGCTTTAGCTGCATCCGGTTTATTGATGACAGGCTCTGTTGTCGCTCAGGATCAGGCTGTTGATGACCGCCTGACCAATGACAGCCAGAAAAGTGTCGCTAAAGCAGAACTTCCGGCAACGGTATCTGACGCACGTGCGTTCGGAACTTACCGCATGATGGAAAAGAGCTCTGATGTAAAAGCACCTAAGTTAACTGCTGGTGTTGAAGTGTATAACGAAGTAACACGTAATGTAGCTACCATTAGTGGAAACATTACTGTGTTAGCCGGCGAGCAAGGTTTAGCTGCCATTGCACAAGAATTTGGACTGGATATTGTCAGCGAAGATTCGCGTGCTGGTCTGGGCTTATTAAAAGCACCAGAAGGTACTGACCTGAATGAGCTGGTTAAACAACTGCGTGGAAGCGACTTAGTTCGTGCTGCCCGTATTGAGGTTATTGAACCTCGTAACGAGTTACACGTTATTAAGCGTTAATTTTTGTTGTAGTGATGAAAACCGCATCCGGCTTTTGTTGGGTGCGGTTTTTTTATGTGTTTTAAGGTACAATTTTCGATTATTTTTAAACGGATTCACTTATGGCAGCTAATAACGTCAAAAGTAATATAGAGAGCATAGCCCGTGACGCTGGCGCGGCCATTATGGACATTTACCAAAGTGACGACTTTGATGTGAAGAAGAAAGGCGACGACAGCCCGCTGACTAAAGCGGACTTAGCTGCACACAATGTGATTTGTGATGGCCTGCGTAAGCTTGATACTCAGTACCCGATTATTTCGGAAGAGTCGTCAGACATTAGCTGGGAGCAGCGTAAGCATTGGTGTCGTTATTGGTTGGTTGATCCGTTAGATGGCACGAAAGAGTTTATTAAGCGCAATGGCGAGTTCACGGTAAACATTGCCTTAATTGAAAAGGGTGTACCTATTATGGGTGTGGTTTACGCTCCGGTACTGGATGCCATGTACACTGGTGAGCGTGACCGTGGCGCCTTTTTAAACGGCAAAGCCGTTTCGGTAGCAACGAAAGAGCCGGATACTTTGCGTGTTGTGGGCTCTCGCTCTCACCCTTCGCAGGAAACCATCGACTGGCTGGATGCGTTAGGCAAGCCTTATGAAATAGTGCCTATGGGCAGTTCACTGAAAATTTGCCTGGTGGCTGAAGGTAAAGCGGATATCTACCCGCGCTTAGGCCCAACGTGCGAATGGGATACCGGAGCAGCTCATGCGGTATTGAGTGCAGCGGGTGGGCAGGTAACAACTGTTACCGGCGACCCGCTGCTGTATAACCAAAAAGAGGATTACCTAAACCCGCATTTTATTGCGCGTTGATGTTATTCCTCGTCATTGGTTTCAAGTTCGGCCTCAGTTACCTTGATGTAACTTTGGTCGACCCAGACGCCTTCTATTTCTACAACAACGCCCACTTCAAGAGCATCGTAGAAAGTTTGTAAATCAACCTCTTCGTCGTTGAGTTCAAACTCCGTGTCCTGGCTAAAGCGCAGCTCATTGCCATTGACGAAAACACTATCGCCTTCGATTGACTCTATTTCGCCTTCAAACTCAGCTTTGCCGGTACTGTCATCGTTGTCGTCGTCATCATCGTCGCCGTCTTGGCCACCTACGGTTTCAACTTCCACTTTTGCGGCAATTAGCGTGTCGCCGTCGTATTCGCCTTCGACTTCAACGATAACAGCCGGGTTGCTTTGAACCAGTTCGATAAAGCGTTCAATGCTGATGTTGTCGTCTTCGCCTTCAAACTCAGTGTTCTCGTTAAATCCGACAGCAACGTTCGCTATGGTCATACCTTCTGCGCTGACATCAGATACACGACCTTTGACTTCACCTTCGCGGTCTTCCTGGTCGATGCGTTTTACCTTAAGTGCAATGGTAGTGCCCTGGTCGTCCTGACGTGAAATGACTTTTAGCCAGTCGTTCACGGCAATGTCATCGAAAGTAAAGCTGCGTTCGTCTAAACCGGACTCGTCTTCGTATTGTGTTTCAGGTGTTACGCTGAACGTTGTGTTGTCAATAACAAAGGTTTCGTTGTCGGCGTTGAGGTCAGTCACCTGGCCTTCGGTTTTGCTGCGGGCGTCAGTGGCCTTGAACTCAATTTCTTCGGCAATTAATTGTTCGCTTTCAAAGCGACCTTCAACTTTTACGATAACGCCATTGGCAAGTGTGTCTAAACTGCCGTCATCAAACTCGGTGTCGTCGTTAAGGGTGAACTCGTAACGGTTAACGCTAAATGCGCCGCTTTCACTGTCGTAATCTTTAACGATACCCGCAATGGTGACTTCTTCAGTATCGCTATCTATGTCGTTTTCTTCTTTGTTTTCGATACTGCTGGCTGTGAGTGTCAGAGTGTCGCCGTCGAAATCATCGCCTTCTACTTTTACGAACAGGCCGTCGGCCAGGTCGTCCGCGGTCATGTCTTCATATTCCGCCGCAGAGTAGTCGATAGTCAGCTCCGCTAAAGAAAAGGTTTGAGCATCGGTATCCAGATTGGCGATTTCGCCTTTTAACTTAATTTCAGTTTCTTCGGTTTCCAGCTCAACAAGCGTCGCGTAAAAGCTGCCTTCGTCGTTGATGTAGCCGCTGACTTCAATGAAATCACCCACCGACAAAGTCTCTATATCGGTTTCATCAAACTCGGTCAGGTCATCAAAGAGAATGGTCTGGCCCAGCACTTCAATTTGTTCTGCTTCACGGTCAATGAATGAGACCGGGCCTTGCAGGTGTTCCTCGTAACGGATTTGCTGCGCGTCCGGGTCTTCGCCATCGTCTGACGCAGAAGCAGCAACGGTAACAACCATACCCACTTTCAACTGAGCTTCATCTGCCGCAGGGGAGTTACCTACAGCAATTTCAGCATTTTCTGACCGATACCGCTGTCCATTCACATACACACTGCCAAAACCTGTGATCACACCCTCACTAACTACCGTTGTTGTAGTGGTTGCAGTGCCGTCGTCGGTATTGTTGCCTCCACCGCTTGTACTGTCGTTGGGAGAGTCGCTTGAGCTTCCGCCGCACGCCGTAAGCGCGCCCGATATTGCTAAGACTAAAAGAGACTGTTTAAAACGCATGATTGTACCTCTTGTTGTTGCTAAAACACCTTATTTAAGTGTCGGTATTTTCAACTTTAACGGATGGTTTTAGCCGATGCCAGAGAAATTTTTGAATATTTTGAATGCTTGTTACGTTAGGTTTTTGTTATAATATTTAGGTTGTGTAGCCTGACATTCACGTCAGGAACGATATCTCATTTAGCACAAGTGCCAGGCTACAGGGTTACATCGGCGATATCATTGGCACACTTCTGTAAATGCAATGTGCGAGCTTTGATGTGTTCAATTAGCTGCGCGATATAGTCTTTTTCTTCTGCCGAAATAAGCTTTTGTTGCTCAAGCTCTTTTGACAGGTCCTGGGTGCTGATTACATGAAGGACTTTAGCCGATAATTCACGCAGTGACTCGATCACCAGTGGGCGTTTTAAGCCACAACTCTCTGCAAAGTCTGCAAGCTGGTAGGCGTGTATATGGTCAGGCTCAAACTCATCACCTACTGCCATAGCTAGCGCTTGTTTAAACTGGGGGAACATGGCGACGTTAACTAAATCGTAGCCTGGCGTGAAGCTGCAACTGTTGCGACCCCAGAAAAATGATACGTTTTTAGCGTGGCTGTCGTAGTTACTGATCATCAGATTAAATAGCTGCCATTGCAAAAGTTGCATGGTATTTTGAGCCGGGCTGGGTGAGGCCTGGCAAAAGCTAAAAAGCCCTGTGAGGCTGGCGCCATCGCGAATATGTTTTACGTCGCGACTGTCACCAAAATTGCGTTCATATTTATAGTCGCGTGGAAGATCCAGTGCCTGGCATCCGTCGATAACATGACGCCGCAAGACTTTTTCCGCGTTAGTGTGGTAATGCCTGTCAAAGCGCTTGACCAGAAGAGCGGGAAATTTGTCAAAGCGTTTAAATTCTGTTTCTGCGATTGGCAAGCCCGAAAGCTTAGCCAACTGCATGCAAATGAATTCGTTTAGCACCAAATGTGGCAAATTTGCTTTTTCAAACTTAAGAATGTGGGTTGATGATAAGGTACCGTCGCCAAAACCCATTTGACCATCAGGACTGATATAAACATTAAGCTTGTCCTGCACACCAGCAACGCTTAAACGCGGCTTGTCGTCCCAGTGCAGCAGTCCAAAGTCTTCCTTTTGCTCAAGTCGCTCTATGAGCTCGTTGTGTGGAACTTCACGGAATATGGGCTGGGAAGGAATTTCCTGATTAGTGAATGCAAAGGCTCCGGATACATCCTGACCCAGAGCTAAAGCCTGAGCAAAGACATTCTTTTCGCTGACGCCAAGGTTTTGTGCAAGTAGCTCTCTGGCTTTTCCTTCGGGGAGTAAATTATCCAGATAGTTATAGACACTAGCCGGTGTATGAGAGCCCTCTAGAGAAAGTGAAGGCGAGATAGGGAAGCCGTTTCCTTTCCAGTGTTGTTGGTACTCTAGAACGGGAAGTTTGGTTACTTCACTAAGACCGATATGACCAACAACTTTTTCTCCGTAGCGGATATTAACGGAATGCAGCATTTACACCCACTCCTCGGTTGAAGTGTCTGACTTTACTGTTAACTGAATACCCAGGCCTTGTAGCACAGAAAAGGCCGCTGCCAGAGTGGTGTTGGGGTTGCCACGCTCAAGACGCGACAAGGTATTGACGCCAACACCGCACAATGCAGCACAGTCACGAAGTTTAAGCTTCATTCCTGTGCGCTTAGCTTTAATCAGCTGACCTAATAGTTCTGGGCAGGTAATTGCAGATACATTGGGCGCTTCCGTTGCTTTAACGCGTTTAGGCATACCACCCTCCTTTTATTCACCGATTTAAGTGATTATAGGTGGTTTTTGGTGTTTATCAATATAAATTAACTGGTATCGGTTATTAATTGGTTTTGGGTGTAACTGAACCTGTATATTACTCAGTATCGAAGATTTTTATGTTTCTACCGTTGATGCAATATCTGATCATCAAATACGCTTTCGTCAGATGATTTGATAATGATGTTTTAATACCATTTAAGCTTAATTTTTATTCATATATGGTATATATTTGATGTTAGTTTTTGAATTTGATGGAGCGAGGTGAAGCTTTATGAAAGCGAGTGAATTTGACAAAAAGTTTGACTCGGATGAAGACGTCATTGATGAGCTTGAACTGGAAAAGTCGAAAAGACCCATGCGTAAACAAAAGCGAGTAAATGTCGACTTTCCTGAATGGATGCTAGACTCTTTAGATGAAGAGGCTGCTCGAATTGGTGTAACGAGACAATCTATTATTAAAGTTTGGTTAGCAGAGCGGCTTGAACAAATTCAAAGGAATGCCTAGGAGAGGTCTATGAAATTAATCGCAGCTTTTATTACAACGCTGTTTTTAGCCGGTTGCAGCAGCGCCCAGTCAGCGTGGGATGAGCCGGTGACCATGACCGACATACAGAGCTTAATTGGCACACCAACGGCGCAGAGCATTGAAAGCTGTAAAGTGCTACCAGTAGGTAAAAAGGCGTGCGGAGGCCCGGAAGGCTATGTGGTTTACAGCAGCGAAACCGTAACGGATGAAAGAGCGCTGCTGGACACTATTCACCGTTATAACGAAAAAGCCAAAGAAGAGGCAAAAACGGGCTATTCAACCTGCGAGTATATACCTGAGCCGGAACCGCAGTTGAAAGGTGGCGTTTGCTGGATACCGTAATGCAGGAGAATTAGTGAATGCGATTCACGGTATGTATTGCGGAGCAGGCCGGTATGTAACGCCAGTGACGGGTTTACGGCGTCCGGCCAGATCCGCAATACATACCCAAGCATTCATTAATTTTCCTTGCGCTCGGTAGCAAAAACGGGTAAAATCCACCCGCAACATGAATCCAGTCACGGAGTGTTGCACATGCTGCGAATTGCCCAAGAAGCCTTGACCTTTGACGACGTTTTGCTCGTTCCCGGTCATTCCGAAGTTCTCCCCCATACCGCTGATTTACGCACGCAATTAACGCGTGGAATTAACCTGAATGTCCCGCTGGTTTCGGCCGCGATGGATACCGTTACTGAATCGGCACTGGCTATTGCATTGGCGCAGGAAGGCGGCCTTGGCTTTATCCACAAAAACATGACCGCAGAGCAACAAGCTGCGCACGTTCGTAAAGTGAAAAAATACGAAAGTGGCATGGTCTCTGATCCGGTTACTGTGCAACCCACAACCACCATTGGTGAAATTAAACAACTGACTGCCGAGCATGGTTTTCAGGGTTTTCCTGTGGTTGAAGGCAATGGCGATTTAGTCGGTATTGTTACCGGCCGTGACACACGTTTTGAAGACGATGACAGCAAAGAAATCCGCCACGTAATGACGGGTAATGACCGCCTGGTCACTGTGCATGAAACCGCAGAAAGCGAAGAAATACTGCAGCTTATGCACAAACACCGCATTGAAAAGATCTTGGTTGTGGATGACGCGCACAAACTGAAGGGTATGATCACCCTGAAAGACTTTGAAAAAGCCGAAAACAAACCGAACGCCTGTAAAGACGAGTTGGGTTCACTGCGCGTGGGTGCAGCAGTCGGTGTTGGCGCTGGTACGGAAGAGCGTATTCAGTTACTGGTTGAAGCGGGCGTTGATGTACTGCTTATTGATACCTCGCATGGACATTCGCAGGGTGTACTGGACCGGGTTAAGAAAACTCGTAAAGACTACCCTGACTTACAGATTATTGCCGGTAACGTAGCAACGGCCGCAGGCGCTAAGGCGCTGGTTGAAGCAGGCGTTGACGCGGTGAAAGTGGGTATTGGCCCGGGTTCAATTTGTACCACACGTATTGTTACCGGTTGTGGTGTACCGCAAATTAGCGCCATTAGTGACGCGGTTGATGCCATTAAAGGCTCTGGCGTACCGATTATTGCCGATGGTGGTATTCGTTTCTCAGGAGACATTGCTAAAGCTCTGGCCGCCGGCGCGCACTGCGTTATGGTGGGCAGCATGCTGGCTGGTACTGAAGAGTCGCCGGGTGAAGTTGAGCTTTACCAGGGCCGTTATTACAAATCATACCGCGGCATGGGCAGTCTGGGTGCAATGAATCAGCGCAATGGCTCGTCTGACCGTTATTTCCAGAAAAGCGATGAAGCTGACAAGTTGGTGCCGGAAGGTATTGAAGGACGCATAGCTTATAAAGGACCTATTTCTGCCATTATCCATCAGCAAATGGGCGGATTGCGTTCAGCGATGGGCTTAACCGGTTGTCCGACAATTGAAGATATGCGCACCAAGCCGCAGTTTGTGAAAGTAACCGCCGCCGGCATGGGCGAATCACACGTACACGATGTGCACATTACCAAAGAAGCACCGAATTACCGTAGCTCGTAACAGGATGACTAATGACTAGAGATATCCACGATCACCGAATATTGATTTTAGATTTCGGCTCTCAGTACACGCAGCTGATTGCCCGCCGTATTCGCGAAATTGGCGTTTACTGTGAGCTTTGGGCATGGGACGTTGATGAAGCCGATATTCGGGACTTCGCGCCTAAAGGCATTATTTTATCCGGTGGCCCGGAAAGCGTTGCAGAAGAAGGCTCACCACGTGCGCCGGAATATGTTTTTAATGCTGGTGTACCGGTATTTGGTATTTGTTACGGCATGCAAACTATGGCCCATCAGCTGGGGGGCTCTGTGCAGTGCTCGCTGGAGCGTGAGTTTGGTTACGCACAAATTGAGCTGGTAGAGCAAAGCCCGCTGTTTAAAGCCATTGAAGACGCTGTGTCTGAGTCTGGCGCGCCGTTGCTGGATGTCTGGATGAGCCACGGTGACAAAGTGGAAATGATTCCGGAAGGCTTCCACACCGTAGCGAAAACCTCTTATTGCCCTTATGCCGCAATGGCTGACGAAGAACGTCAGTTTTACGGTGTTCAGTTCCACCCGGAAGTGACTCATACGCGTCAGGGCATGCGTATGCTGGAACATTTTGTCAGCGATATCTGCGGTTGTGAGAAGCAATGGACGCCGGAAAAGATCATTGATGACGCCATTGAACGCATTCGCGAGCAAGTGGGTAGTGACAAGGTTATTTTAGGTTTGTCGGGCGGGGTCGATTCGTCGGTAACCGCCATGCTGCTGCACCGTGCTATTGGTGACCAGCTGACCTGTGTGTTTGTGGATAACGGCTTGTTGCGCTTAAACGAAGCGGAGCAGGTGATGGAAATGTTCGGCGACCACTATGGTCTGAACATTTTGCCGGTACGTGCGGAAGACCGCTTTTTAGATGCTTTGGCGGGCGAGAACGACCCGGAGAAGAAGCGTAAAATTATTGGTAATACCTTCATTGAAATTTTTGATGAAGAAGCCGGTAAGCTGACCGAAGTAGACTGGTTGGCGCAGGGCACCATTTACCCGGACGTAATTGAGTCTGCGGGCTCTAAAACGGGCAAAGCGCATGTCATTAAATCGCACCACAACGTAGGTGGCTTGCCTGCGGACATGAAGTTAGGTTTGGTTGAGCCACTGCGCGAATTGTTTAAAGACGAGGTGCGTAAAATTGGGCTTGAGTTAGGCCTGCCGTACAACATGCTTTACCGTCATCCGTTCCCGGGGCCAGGCCTTGGTGTTCGTGTGCTGGGTGAAATTAAGAAAGAGTACTGCGACTTACTGCGCCGTGCCGATGCAATTTTCATTGAAGAGCTTCATAACGCGGACTGGTACAACAAAGTCAGCCAGGCTTTTGCGGTGTTCCTGCCGGTACGTTCGGTTGGGGTTATGGGTGATCAGCGTAAGTACGACTGGGTTATTGCTATTCGAGCAGTAGAAACTATCGACTTTATGACTGCGCGCTGGGCACATTTGCCGTATGAGTTATTAGAGAAAGTATCGAACCGGATTATTAATGAAGTGAACGGTATTTCCCGTGTCACTTATGATATTTCGGGCAAGCCAC